>JAESGX010000178.1_pt1 | contig 46408 bp, 51 predicted proteins | sample 9269801 | NCBI WGS metagenome assembly JAESGX01 (sample SAMN16773122, study PRJNA677054) | algae metagenome | isolation source: Pleurocapsa minor GSE-CHR-MK-17-07R and co-occurring heterotrophs from wet... | place: USA: Lower Calf Creek Falls, Grand Staircase Escalante National Monument, UT ... | reverse complement strand
TGCAGCAGGCCCAGGAAGCCGCAGCGGAAGCCGAAGCCGAGCGCCGCCGAGGACTCCATCTCGAAGGAGAAGCTCGCGTCGTTGAGGCGCAGCCGGCCCATCGCCGACCGCAGGTCCTCGAAGTCGGCGGCGTCGACCGGGAACAGGCCGCAGAACACCACCGGCTGGGCCGGCCGGAAGCCCGGCAGCATCTCGGCGGCGGGCTTCTTCTCGTCGGTGATGGTATCGCCGACGCGGGTGTCGGCCACTTCCTTGATGGAGGCGGTGAAGAAGCCGACGTCGCCGGGTCCGAGTGCCTCCATCGCCACCATCTTCGGGGTGAAGACGCCGAGCCGTTCGACCTCGTAGGCGGCATCGGTGCCCATCATCAGGATACGCTGGCCCTTGCGCATCTTGCCGTCGATGACGCGCACCAGCACGACGACGCCGAGATAGGCGTCGTACCAGCTGTCGACCAGCATCGCCTTCAGCGGCGCGTCGACGTCGCCCTGCGGCGGCGGCAGGCGGGTGACGATCGCCTCCAGCACGTCGTCGATGCCGAGGCCGGTCTTGGCCGAGATCATCACGGCGTTGGAGGCATCGAGGCCGATCACCTCCTCGATCTGTTCCTTGATCCGCTCCGGCTCGGCGGCGGGCAGGTCGATCTTGTTGAGGATCGGCACGATCTCGTGGTTGTTGTCGATCGCCTTGTAGACGTTGGCGAGCGTCTGCGCCTCGACGCCCTGGCTCGCGTCGACGACGAGCAGCGACCCCTCGCAGGCGGCGAGCGAGCGCGACACCTCGTAGGCGAAGTCGACGTGGCCGGGCGTGTCCATGAGGTTCAGGACGTAGGTGTTGCCGTCCTTCGCCGGATATTCGAGGCGCACCGTCTGCGCCTTGATGGTGATGCCGCGCTCGCGCTCGATGTCCATGGAATCGAGCACCTGATCCTTCATCTCCCGGGCGGTAAGGCCACCGGTGCGTTGAATCAGGCGGTCGGCCAACGTCGACTTGCCATGGTCGATGTGGGCGATGATCGAGAAGTTGCGGATCAGCGGCTGCGGGGCACGGGTCATGGAGTGCCAGATAGCACCCGGCCCCCGGCGCGCCAAGCGGCGCCGCGCCGCGGAGGCGTCAGGCGGCGGCCGGGGCGCGCGAAACCTGCACCGCTGCGGCGGCCGACAACATCACCAGCACCGCGGCGACCAGCTCCAGCGCTTCTTCGCCGATGAGATCGATGCTGCGTCCGACGGGTAGATAGTGGTGATCGAAAATCGAGCCGAGCAGCAGGAGCACCGCCGCGGCGAGCAGCGGCCGGCCACCTCGCCCGATCACCCAGCGCACCCCGGCAGCGCCAAGGCCGACCGGGTCGCGGCGCGCCATCGCGGCGAAGGCGAGCCACGCCAGGATCATCACGGCGATGGTGCCGCGGCTGTTGAAGAAAAGCACCAGGACGGGTGCGTCGGAGCGGGTGAAGTCGAGTTCGCGCAGCGCCAGCGCGGCGATGAACAGGCCGAAGCCGACGAAGGTGAGCCGGTGCAGCCGTTCGTCCGCCATAGCCGCCGCCCAGAAGAAACCGAGGGCAGCGAGGGCGTAGAGGCCGGCCTGCACTGCCTCGACCGGGCCGTTCTCGCGGAACAGCTCGACGAAATCGGCATCGCCCAGGCTGAGGAGCACGAGGCAGACGGTCACCGCCCCCGTGATCACGGCCAGAACGGCGATCAGGCGCCGTCGCGTCAGCCCATCCCGGGAAAAATCAGGCGACCGTGCCAACAGTATCGCATACATTCGTCGGGGCCTCGCGCTCGACCGCGACCCCCGACGCGGCAGGGACAATCGAAGCCCACATTGTGACAAAATTGTGAATTTGTCGCGCGCAGAGTGTGCCGGGGCCGGAGCTCGCCCGAAGCGGTCAGCCGGCGAGTGCGATGCCGGCGACGAGGCGGCCATAGTCGGGCTCACCGCGGTGCGTCATGCGCCGGTAGGAGAAGAACCGCGCCTCGTCGTGATAGGTGCACAGGCCGAGGTCCTCGACGGCGCCCAATCCGGCTCGTCCCAGTCCCGCCTTGCCGAGCCGCAGCGCCACATAGCCCGGCAGGTCGAACATCGAATGGCCCGCCCGCTCGGCCCGTACGAAGAACGGGGCGCTGTCGGCGTCCTCCTCGAGGAAGCGGGCGACGAACTCCGGGCCGACCTCGTAGGCGTCGGCGGAAATCGTCGGGCCGATGACGGCGACGATGCGCTCGCGCCCGGCGCCGAGGCCCTCCATCGCCGCGACCGTCGATTCGAGCACGCCGCGTAGCGCGCCGCGCCAGCCGGCGTGGGCGGCGCCGACGACGCCGGCGACCGGGTCGGCGAAGAGCACGGGGGTGCAGTCGGCGGTGGTCACCGCCATCGCGAGGCCCGGCACGTCGGTGACGACGGCATCGGCGCGCGGACGCTCGCCCTCGGCCCAGGGCGCCTTCACCACCACCGCGTCGGGCGAGTGCACCTGATAGGGCAGCGCCAGCGCCGACGGTGAAACGCAGAGCGCACGGGCGACACGGGCGCGGTTCTCGTGGACGTTCTCCGGCCGGTCGGACGAGCCGAGCCCGACATTCAAACTGGCATAGACGCCGTCCGAGACGCCGCCCTCGCGGGTGAAGAAGGCGTGGCGGACAGTGGGCATCGCGTCGAGGGCGGGGGCACGGATCATCGGCGTCCGGGAACCTGTCGGAGAAAGCACGGGCCGAGGGATTCGGCGGATCGGTCGAAGGTGGGTGCGGCCGGCGGCGCTGTCAAACCACGAACGGCGGCGGCGGCGCGGCGCCCGCCGGCGTCACCGCCAGCACCTTGAACAGCGTGCCCATCTGGTCCGGCGACGCGAGCCGCTCGGCGGCGGCGGCGATGGCGGCACGCGTCGCGGGGTCGGCATCGCGGGAGAGCCGCGCCGCCCGCTGCGCGAGCCCGAGCGCCGACAGGAACCCCCCCTGGCCGATCGGACCGTAAGCCGCCGCACCGGCGGAGCGGGCGGCCCGCGCCAGCGCGGCGAAGTCGACGTGGGCGGTGAGATCGGCCTCGCCCGGGGCGGCGAGCGGATCGGTGTAGGCGTGGTCGGCCACCGCCTGCAGGGTTTCGCCGAGGCCGGTCTCGGCGTGGCCATAGTCGATGACGAGTGCCGCGCCACTGTCGCGCGCGATGCGGCCGGCAAGCGTCTGCATCACCGCGATCGAGGCCGGCGAGACCTCGAGGATCGCGCCGGCCGGCGCCGCGCGCAACCGCGGCGGCAACTCGCTGGCGGCGAGCGCCCCCGGGCCGAGGCCGAAGGCGAGGCGGCCGTCGGCGCCGAGCCCGACGACACGCTCCTGCCACGCCGTGTCCGTGCGGACGAACTGGCGCACCGGCAGGGCGTCGAAGAACTCGTTGGCCACAGTGAGCGTGAAGCCCGCCGGAACATCGTCGAGCCGGTCGTGCCAGTGCACAGCGACCGGGGCGGCCGAAAGCGTCTCCGCCTGGATGGCGCGCAGGCGCGGGCTCGTCTCGACGAGGTGCAGCGTCGCGGCGGCGACGAGGTCGGGCACCAGCCGCAGCGTCCGCAGCAGGTCGGCGGAAAGCGTGCCACGGCCGGGGCCGAGCTCGACGAGGCGCACCGCCGCCGGCCGGCCGGCGGCGTGCCAGGCCGCGGCGATCCAGGCACCGACGAGCTCGCCGAACATCTGCGAGATTTCCGGCGCGGTGACGAAGTCGCCGGCCGGGCCGAACGGCTCGCGGGCGAGGTAGTAGCCGTGCTCGGGGTCGCCGAGGCAGTGGGCCATGTAGTCGGCGACCGTGATCGGCCCGGTCGCGGCGATGAGCCTTGCCAGGCGGCGGCCGAGCGGAGTGCCGCCGCTCACGGTGCCGTGCCGGCCGCCACCGCCGGCCGCCGCATCGCCCACGCCATCAGGACCGCGCCGACGAGGATCATCGGCACCGACAGCAGCATGCCCATCGTCAGCCAGCCGGCGAGGAAACCGATGTGGGCGTCGGGCATGCGGAAGAATTCGACGACGGTGCGTGCCACCCCGTAGCCGCAGACGAAGGCGCCGGTGGCGAACCACGGGCGCTGCAGCACGTGGAAGCGATGCGTCAGCAGCCGCAGCACGAGGAACAGCAGGGCGCCCTCGAGCGCCGCCTCATAGAGCTGGCTCGGGTGGCGCGGCTCCGGGCCGGCGGCGGGAAACACGAAGGCCCACGGCACGTCGGTCGGCCGGCCCCACAGCTCGCCGTTGACGAAGTTCGCGAGCCGGCCGAACAGCAGCCCGAACGGCGTCGAGACGGCGACGATGTCGGCGAGCGAGCCGAGCGGCACGCGCCGTCGCCACGAAAACAGCGCCACGGCGGCGACGACGCCGAGGAAGCCGCCGTGAAACGACATGCCGCCCTGCCAGATGACCAGGATCTCGGCCGGGTTCTGAAGGAAATACAGTGGGTTATAGAAGAGCACATAGCCGAGCCGGCCGCCCAGCACGATGCCGAGCGTCGCCCACAAAATGATGTCGTCGACGTCGACGAGGCTCGGTCGCGGCTGCCCCGGTGCCCACAGGCGCTCGGTGCGGACGAGGGCCCGCATGTACCACCAGCCGAGCAGGATGCCGGCGACATAGGCGAGCGCATACCAGCGCAGCGCGAACGGCCCGAACGCGATGATGACCGGGTCGATGGCGGGAAACGGCAGGGCGAACAACATCGGTCGGGGCGTCTCCGGGGCGGCAGGACCCTGCACCGGCCGGCGGCGGCGGGTCAATCGTACCCCCAGTCGCGGCATTGCGCCGGGCTGCGGCGGAAGGGCCGCCGTCGTCCGCAGACAATCGGGCCGGCTTGTGAACCCCCGGCGCCGTCCCCATAGTCTGCGGGAGATGGCGGGTGGACCGGAGGACATGCCGATGACACAGACCAACAATCGCCTGCTCGACGAGTTCGCCAAGCTCGCGACCGATGCCGCCGCCGTCGCCCAGGGCGTGCGCCGCGAGGCGGAGACCGCCTTCCGCGCCCAGGCCGAGCGCTTCCTCTCCGACATGGACGTCGTCAGCCGTGACGAGCATGAGGCGGTCAAGGAAATGGCCGTGAAGGCACGCGCCGAGGCGGATGCGCTGAAGCTCGCGCTCGCCGATCTCGAGGGCCGGGTGGCCGCGCTCGAGGTGGCCGCGAAGGCGCCTCCCGAGGCGATGGACGGTCCGGCCGGCTGAACCTGGGCCCCGTTCTGAACCGGGCGTGAGGGCGATCCGGAACGGGTTGCCGCGGCGTCACTTTCGCACTCGTCGCCCGCAACCGACCTGCTAGACTTCGATCAAATGGAGATTCGCGCTCGCGGACGCTGCGTGCGTCGGCTGACGAGGCATGGCCTCCGAGCGCTTCCTGGCTCCGCCCGGCGGACCGGCCGGTCGGTAACGTGCGGGGGTAACACGCCTTCCCCGTGTTGCGCCCGCATTCCTCGGAACCGAGAGGAACGGTCATGAGTCTCATCGACTTCGAGATCGAGCAGCAGAACAATCCCGTCGACGCGATCGAACGGGTGGCGCTGACGAACGACTGGACGTTCGAGCGCGACGGCGACGACGAGATCACCATTTCCGTTGCCGGCACCATGAGCGACTACCACCTGTCGTTCTCCTGGCTCGACAGCTTCGAGGCTCTGCACCTCGCCTGCGCCTTCGACCTCAAGGTCCCGCCGCCGCGCCGCACCGAGATCTGCCGGCTGCTCGCCCTCGTCAACGAGCGCATGCTGATGGGCCACTTCGACCTCTGGAACGAGGAAGGGGTCGTGATGTACCGCCAGTCGCTGCTGCTGGCGGGCGACCTCGAGCCCTCGCCGGCGCAGATCGAAGGCATGCTGGCGCACGCTCTGGAGACTTGCGAGCAGCATTTCCAGGCCTTCCAGTTCGTCGTCTGGGCCGGCAAGAGCGCCAACGAGGCGCTGGAGACCGTGCTGTTCGAGACCGTCGGCCAGGCCTGAGAAGACACCGCCGCGGCGCGCCGGCAGCGCAGCGGCACCCTGTCGAGGAAGGTCGGACCCGGGCGGGTTCGGCCTTCGCCTTTTGCACCGGGCGCTTGGCCCACTGCACCGGTCGCTGACCCTTGCCGCGGACCGCTTTGCCGATGCGGACCGCCTTTTCGTGATGGAGTGACCGATGTCGCTGACGGCCGCTGCGCCCCTCCTGCTCCTCGGTGCCGGCAAGATGGGGGGCGCGCTCCTCGCGGGCTGGATCGAGGGCGGGCTGGCGGCCGCCGACGTCGTCGTCGTCGATCCGATGCCGGCCTCGGACATGCAGGCCTTCCTGCACACCCACGGCATCCGCCACGAGAACGCAATCCCCGCCGACTTCACGCCGCGCGTCGCCGTCGTCGCCGTCAAGCCGCAGACGATGGGGGCGGCACTGCCGGCGCTCGCCGCCGTGCTGGCGGCCGACACGCTCGTCGTGTCGATCGCCGCCGGCACGCCGATCGCCCGCTTCGAGCGCGAGCTCCGTGCCAATGCCGTCGTGCGCGCCATGCCGAACACCCCGGCGCAGGTGCACCGCGGCGTCACCGTCTGCGTCGCCGGTGAAGGCGTGACGCAGGCGCAGCGCGCCACCGCCACCGCCCTGATGGCGGCGGTCGGCCGCGTCGAGTGGGTGGAGGACGAGGCGCTGATCGACGCCGTCACCGCCGTTTCCGGCTCCGGCCCGGCCTATGTGTTCCTGCTCGCCGAGGCGATGGCGGCGGCCGGCGAGGAGGCGGGGCTGCCGCCCGACCTCGCCTTCCGCCTCGCCCGCGACACCGTCGCCGGCGCCGGCGAGCTGCTCGTTCGCTCGGGCCACGACCCGGAGACGCTGCGGCGCAACGTCACCTCCCCCGGCGGCACCACCGCCGCGGCGCTCGAGGTGCTGATGGCCGACCGCGGCATCCCGCGGCTGATGCACGACGCCGTGCGTGCCGCCGCGGCGCGCTCGCGCGCATTGTCCGCGGACGGGTGAAGGCGCCGCCGCCAGCGCGTGAACGCTCGCCACCGGCTTCCGGGCACGCGCTGCCGGCGCCTGAACGTCGCGGACGCCTTGCAGCGCCGCCCAGCGTTCCTAGCTCTGTTGGAGAGAGAGTTCGGACGAAGCCGGCAAGGAGGCCACCATGGCGACCGAGAAGCAGCGTCAGCGCATCGTCGAGGCCCTGATGGCGCTCGCCGGCGAACGGGCGTGGGACACGATCTCGCTCGCCGACGTGGCGGCCCGGGCGGACCTGCCGCTCGCCACCCTGCGGGGGGCGTATGCCGGCCGGCGCGCCATCCTCGCCGACTTCGTCGCCCGCATCGACGCCAAGCTCCTCGACGAGGCCGAGAAGGACCGCGCCGGCGACGAGGGCCTCGGCGACGGTGATGCCGAGCAGCCGCCGCGCGACCGCCTGCTCGACGTGGTGATGCGCCGCCTCGACCTGCTCACCCCCTACAAGTCGGCGATCCGCGGCCTCGGCAGGGCCGCCCGCCGCGATCCGGGCCTCGCCGCCTGCCTCGCCGGCATCGGCCTGTCGGCGCAGCCGTGGACACTCGCCGCCGCCGGCATCGAGGCCTCGAGCCCGCTCGGCCGCCTGCGCGCCGCCGGTCTCGCCGTGGTGATGGCGCGGATCATGCCGGTCTGGCTCGACGACGACGATCCCGGCCTCGGCCGTACCCTGGCGGCCCTCGACCGCACGCTCGCCCGCGGCGAGGCGATGCTGAAGCGGGCCGAAAAGGTCGGCTGCCGGGTCGTGAGCTTCCTCGACAAGCTGCGCGAGCGCGGCCGCGCCGCCCGCCGCGAGCGAACGGCGTCCCGCGACCCGGGCGCCGACGCCGCGGCAGCCGACGCCGGGGCGGTCTGACGGTCCTCTTCAGGGAACGGGCCGTCGCCAGCCCGCTGCGGGCCGGGGAACATCCGGCCCGGTTGCCAGGAGTTGGCAGCCGCGGCGCCGGCGGCTAGCCTCGCGCGTCCCGAGGATCGCCGCGAGTACCGCCCATGTCCGACCCCGCCCCCGCCGCTCCCATCACCTTCGACGACTTCCTGAAGGTCGACGTGCGCGTCGGCGTAGTCCGCGCCGTGCAGCCGTTTCCGGAGGCGCGCAAGCCCGCCTACAAGCTCGACATCGATTTCGGGTCCGAGATCGGCGTGAAGAAGTCCTCAGCGCAGATCACCGTGCACTACACGCCGGAGGACCTCGTCGGGCGGCGCGTGGTGGCCGTGGTGAACTTCCCGCCGCGGCAGATCGGCAAGTTCATGTCGGAGGTGCTGACGCTCGGCGTGCCCGACGAGACCGGTGCCGTCGTGCTGGTGCGCCCCGATCTCGAGGTGCCGATCGGCGGGCGGCTGTTCTGACGTCCGCGCCGTCGGCGGGGGGACGGGCGGACCTGGCGCTGTCGGCCGCAGCCGGCAGACGGCAGCGTTGACGCCGGTGCCGCTCAGGCGGCGAAGCGCCAGACCCGCGTCACCTTGATCTCGGAATCCTCGAGCGCCCGCGTCACCGGCACGCGGTATTCGGCGACCGCCTCGAGGCGCTCCTTTGGCAGGTAGGAGCGGCCGGGATCGCCGACGAGGACGGTAGCGCCGGCGGCGCGCTCGCGGTCGAGCCAGGCGAGCACCTTCTCGGCCATCGGCTTCTCGTAGAAGACGTCACCGCAGAGCACGACGTCGTAGCGGCCGGCCGGCTCCGCGGTGGTGTCTTCCTCGCGGGCGGTGACAGTGACGCCGTTCAGGGCCGCGTTGGCCGTGATCGCCGCCAGCGCGAAGCCGTCGATCTCGGTGGAGACGGCGGAGGCGGCGCCCGCCCGCATCGCGGCGATGCCGACGAGGCCGGAGCCGGCGGCGAAGTCGAGCACCGAGCGGCCCGCCACGATCTCGGGATTGTCGAGGACGTAGCGTGCCAGCGCCTGGCCGCCGGCCCAGGCGAACGCCCAGTAGGGCGGCGGCAGGCCCATGGCACCGAGCTCTTCCTCGGTCTTCTCCCACAGCGCCGTCGCCTCGTCGGCGAGGTGCAGGCGAAGTTCCGGGACGTGCGGGGGCGCCAGAACGCGGGTGTTGTCGCGGACGAAGGCGGCGCGGTCGGTCGGCGCCGCCGCGCTCACTAGGCGATGCCGCCCATCTCGCAGACGATCGCCCACTCGGCATCGGTCACCGGCTGCACGGACAGGCGCGAGAACTTGATCAGCGCCATCGTCGCAAGCCGCGGCTCCGCCTTGATCACCTCGAGGCTGACCGGCCGCGCGAGCGGCTTCACGGCCTTGAGGTCGACCATGACGAACACGCCCTTCTCGTCCTTCGGGTCGGGATAGGCCTGTTTGATCACCTCGACGACGCCGACGATCTCCTTGCCCTCGTTGGAGTGGTAGAAGAAGCCGCGCTCGCCGACCGTCATCGCCATCAGGTTGAGCTTGGCGGAATGGTTGCGCACGCCGTCCCAGTGCGTGCCCTTGGCGCCGGCCTTCACCTGATCGTCCCACGACCAGACCGACGGCTCGGACTTGTAGAGCCAGTGTGCCACGTCGCACTCTCCGTTTGGAGCCTCGGATGCGCCCGGTCCGGGCGGTGCGGGGCGGCCGCGGCGCTTGTCTGCGCGGCCCCCGTGGTTAGCCGGTTCCGGGCCGATTTGCACGCCCTCGCTGTCTTGGCGCCGACGCTTGGATCGTCGGCCGGATGCCACGACAGCGGCGCAATTGCGGGCGAGGAAGCCCGGGTCGGACAGGAGGACAGGCGAGCATGCGGCGGGCGGTCATCGTCGCAGGACGTGTGCTCGCGGCCCTGGTCGCGGCGCTGCTCGCGGCGCTCGTCGCGGTGGGCCTCGCCACGGCCGGCGCGGGCGATCTCCGGCTCTTTCCGCCGCCCGCGGGGGCTTCGACCGTCGAGGTCGCCATCGTTGATCACGGCTACCATGCCGGCCTGGTCGTCCGCACCGCCGACCTGTCGCGCCTCGCCGCGGCGGGCGAGCCGGTGCTCGCGGCGCTGCAGGCGCGCTTCGCGGCCTATCCCTGGCTGGAGATCGGCTGGGGCGACGGCGCCTTCTACCGGCTCGCGCCCGCGCTCTCCGACGTCACGGTGGAGATGGCGATCGCCGCCCTCTCGGGCTCCAACGAGGACAGTGTCCTGCACGTGGTCGGCCTGGAGGCGGAGCCCGCCCGCAGCTTTCCCGCGTCGGACGTGCAGACGGTGCGGCTCTCGGCGGACGGCTTCCGGGCGCTCGGGCGGCGGCTCGCCGTGACGTTCGCACGCGACGCCGCCGGGCAGCCGGAGGTGATCGGCCCCGGCCTCTATGGTCCGAGCCTCTTCTTCCGTGCCGAGGGCCGCTACAGCCTGCTCGAGACCTGCAACCACTGGGTCGCGGGCCTCGTCGCGGCGGCCGGGCTCAAGATTTCGCCGGTGCCGGCGACGCTGTCCGGCGGGCTCCTGGCGGAGCTGCGCTGGCGCAACCCGCTGTAGGCGGCAGAGACGCGGCCCCGGAACCCGGGGCCGGCGTGCTCAGCGCGGCGCCAGCACCATGACCATCTGGCGGCCTTCGAGCTTCGGCTCGGATTCCACCTTGGCGATCTCGACCGTCTCCGCGCGAACCTGGTCGAGGAGCTTCACGCCGAGGTCCTGGTGCGCCATTTCGCGCCCGCGGAACCGCAGCGTCACCTTGACCTTGTCGCCTTCCTCAAAGAATCTCAGCATCGCCCGCATCTTCACCTCGTAATCATGGGTGTCGATGTTCGGACGCATCTTGATCTCTTTGACCTCGACGGTCTTCTGTTTCTTGCGAGCCTCGGACGCCTTCTTCTGCGACTGGTATTTGAATTTACCGAAGTCGAGAATCTTGCAGACGGGCGGCTCGGAATTGGGGGCGATCTCGACGAGATCGAGCCCAGCGGCTTCGGCCAGCGCCAACGCCTCGGGCATCGCGACGACGCCGAGATTGGCGCCTTCGGCGTCGATCAGCTGAACTTCCGGAACACGGATCTCGCGGTTGACGCGCGGCCCGTCCTTGACGGTGGGCGGCGCACGGAACGGACGACGAATGGTCGAGACTCCTCGATCGTTGGCGACAGGTCTTGCGGCGAACCCGGCCCCTCCCAGGGCAATGCGGGTCCACGCCGGGCGAACGGCCATGCAGCACGATCGGGTCCGACCCCCAACCATATCGCATCGGCGGGCACGCAATACAACAAAAGCTACGTAACACGACAAGCCCCGGACGCGGTGCGTCGAGGCTGCCGGCGGGCCGAACCCGCGCAAACGTGATCAGGAACGGTGATTCGGGCGAAAAGCCGGACGTTCAGCCATCGCGCTCCGCCAGCACCCGCTCATAGACGGCGAGCGTCGCCGCCGTCATCGTCGCCACCCCGTAGGCGCCGGCGACGTGGGCGCGGCCGCGCGCCGCGAGCGCCTGCCGCTCCGCCGGCGCGAGCGCCAGCGCCACCACAACGGCGTCGGCGAGGGCTGTGGCGTCGCCGGGCGGCACGCGCCAGCCGGTGCGGCGCGCCGGCTGGGTCGTCGGCGGCGCCAGCACCGTCTCGGCGGCGGCGCCGTGGTCGCTCGCCACCACCGGCACGCCCGCCGCCTGCGCCTCCACCGCCGCCCGCCCGAAGGCCTCCGGCTCGGTCGAAGGAACCACCGCCACTGTGGCGAGCGCCAGCGCCGCCGGCACGTCGTCGCAGTGGCCGACGAGCCGGACGCGCTCGCCGAGGCCGGCGGCGGCGATGCGCCGGCGCAGGTCGTCGACGTAGCCGTCGCGGCCCTGCGCATCGCCGGCGAGGAGGGTGACGACGTCGCGGCCCGCGGTGGCGAGGTGCGCCGCCGCCTCGATCAGCACGCGCTGGCCCTTCCACCCGGTGAGCCGGGCGAGGTGCAGGATCACCGGGCGGTCGTCGCCGGTCGCAAGGCCGAACTGTGCGGCCACCACCGCGCGCCGCTCCGGCGACACCGCCTCGGGCGCGAAGGCCGAGAGGTCGCTGCCGCGGGCGATGGTGACGATGCGGGGAGCGGCGAACGGGTAGCGGGCGGCGATCTCGCCGGCGGTCCAGGCGGAGTTGGCGATCACCGCGTCGCCGCGCGCCATCACCGAGTTGTAGAGCGCCTTCGGCCAAGAGCCGGCGCGGTAGGCGCCGTGATAGGTGGTGACGAAGGGCACGCCGGTGCGCCGCGCCGCGGCGAGTGCCACCCACGCCGGCGCCCGCGAGCGGGCGTGGAGGAGGTCGACGCCCTCCCGCCGGACGATCGCGGCGAGCCGTCCGATGTTCACCGCCATGGCGAGCGGGTTCTTCGTCGCCGCCGGAAAGGCGAGGTGCTCGGCGCCGGCCGCCTCGAGCTCGGCGACCATGCGGCCGCCTTCGCTGGCGACGATCGCCCGGTGCCCCGCCGCCACCAGCGCCGCCGCGACGTCGACGGCGGTGCGCTCCGCGCCACCCGTCTCCAGGCTCGGCAGGATCTGCAGCACGGTGCGGCGGGGCGGTGGCGACGCGCTCAACGGGTCCTCGCGGGTGTCGCGGCGCTTTGCCGGCGCGGCGGGTCGTGTCATCACCGCGGGCGACGCCAGGGGCGACACGCGGGCGACGGCAGAGGATGGCTCTTAGGATGGACGAGGCGACGCTGCAAACGCTCACCGTCGGCACCGGCGCCGACGCCCGCGAGATCGCCGTGCTGCGCCGCGCCGGCGCCGGGCCGGACGTGCTCTTCCTGATCGGCTTCCGCTCCGACATGACCGGCTCGAAGGCGACCGCGCTCGACGCCTGGGGGGCGGAAACCGGCCGCGCGGTGGTGCGCTTCGATTATTCCGGCCACGGCCGGTCCGCCGGCCGTTTCGAGGACGGCACCATCGGCCGCTGGCTCGAAGAGGCCGAGGCGGTGGTGGCGCAGGTGTGCCGGCGGCCCGTCGTCCTCGTCGGCTCGTCGCTCGGCGGCTGGATCGCGCTCCTGCTCGCCCAAAAGCTCAAGGCCGAGAGGGCCGTGGCGGGCCTTGTCCTCGTCGCACCGGCGGCCGACTTCACGGCGCGGCTGATGGAGCCGGCGTTCTCCGAGGAGGCACGGGCGGCGATCGCGCGCGACGGCGTTTGTTTCCGTCCGTCCGCCTACGGTGACCCCTACCCGATCACCCGCCGGCTTCTCGACGAATCACGCGCGCACCTGCTGCTGGGCGGCTCGATCGACGTCGGCTGCCCGGTGCACATCCTGCAGGGCGTGCGCGACGTCGACGTGCCGTGGCAGCATGCGGTCGAGACGGTGAGCCGTCTCGCCACCGACGACGTCGTGCTGACGCTGGTCAAGGACGGTGACCACAGCCTGTCGCGCCCGCAGGACCTCGAGAGGCTCACCGCCGCCGTCGCCGCCATCGCGAGCTGACGGCACGGCGGAGGCGGTGGTTGCGTCGAGACGGGATCAGAACAGAGAGAGCGCGATCGCCACCAGCGCGCCGGCGCCGATCCACAGCGGCACGCGCACCGTCCAATCGCGGCGGGCGGCGGCGACGCGCCGGACCGAATCTTCCGAGAGATCGAGGCCGGTCTCGGCCATCCTCGCAAAGCCCGCCGACATCGCCTCCGCCCGGGTGGCGAGCGCCGGCAGCTCGCCGGCGAGCCTGAGCAGGCTGCCAAGGCCACCGGCGGCCGAGGCGAGCCGGCCGGCCGGGCCGAGATTGCCGGCGATCCACGACGACACCACCGGCTCGGCCGTCTTCCAGATGTCGAGCTGGGGGTCGAGGGTGCGGGCGACGCCCTCCACCACCACCATCGTCTTCTGCAAAAGGATCAGCCGCGGCTGCGTCCGCATGGCGAACATCTCGGTGACTTCCAAAAGCTGCGTCAAAAGCCGCGCCATCGAGATGTCGGCGGCCGTCTGGCCGCGGATCGGTTCGCCGATCGCCCGGAGCGCCTGGGCGAACACCTCGACGTCCTGCCCCGCCGGCACGTAGCCCGCCTCGAAGTGGACCTCGGCGACGCGCCGGTAGTCGCGGCGGATGAAGCCGTAGAGGATTTCCGCCAGGAAGCGCCGCTCGGCGGTGTCGAGGCGGCCCATGATGCCGAGATCGACGGCGACCAGGGTGCCGTCGGCGACGATGAACAGGTTGCCCTGGTGCATGTCGGCGTGGAAGAAGCCGTCGCGCATGGCATGGCGCAGGAACGACTGGATGATCGTCTCCGACAGCGCCACGAGGTCGTGGCCGGCCGCGCGCAGCCGCTCCACCTCCGACAGCTTGATGCCGTCGATCCACTCCATCGTCAGAACGGTCTTGGCGGTGTGGCGCCAGTCGACGACGGGCAGGCGGAAGCCGGGGTCGTCCGCTGTGTTCTCCGCCATCTCCGAGAGCGCGGCGGCCTCGAGGCGGAGGTCCATCTCCAGCACGACGGAGCGGGCGAGGGTGTCGACGACGGCGATCGGCCGCAAGCGCCGCGCCGCGGGCGAGAAGCGCTCGATCAGCCGCGCCGCCAGATAGAAGCTCTCGAGGTCGCGGGCGAAACGGCCGGCGACGCCGGGCTTCAGCACCTTGACGGCGACGGGGTGCTCGCTGCCGTCGGCATCGCGCACCACCGCCTTGTGCACCTGCGCGATCGAGGCCGCCGCCACCGCCGGGCCGAACGAGACGAACATCTCGTCGACCGGCTTGCCGAGCGCCTCGGCGACGGCGGCGCGTGCCGCTTCTTCCGGCGCCGCCGGCACCTGGTCCTGCAGCCTCGCGAGGTCGGCGGCGGCCTCGCGGCCGACGACGTCGGCGCGTGTCGCCAGGAACTGGCCGAGCTTCACATAGGAGGGGCCGAGGCGGTTGAAGGCGGCGGTGAGCCGGCCGGCGGCGTCGACGTCGCTGCGCGAGCGCCTCTCGATCGAACGGGCGAGCGCCAGCCCGAGCCGCGCCGGCGCCGGCAGGTCGACGGTCGGGACGAGGGCGAACACGCCTTCCCGGGCCATGACGAAGCCGGCATGGGCGAGGCGGGCGAGCGGGACGATGACGCGGCCCATCAGATGGCGCCGCGCATCACAGCTTGTAGCCGGAGTGGAGCGCGGCGATGCCGCCCGAATAGAGCCGGTGGTCGACGCGCGAGAAGCCGGCGCGCGACACCATCGCCGCGAAGCGGGCGGGATTGGGGAACTCGCGGATCGATTCGACCAGATAGCGATAGGACTCCGCATCGCCAGCGACGCGCTCGCCGAGCCAGGGGATCACCCGGAACGAGTAGGCGTCATAGACGCGGTCGAGCATCGGCACATCGACGGCCGAGAATTCGAGGCACAGGAAGCGGCCGCCCGGCTTCAGCACGCGGAAGGCCTCGGCGAGCGCGACCTCGCGGCGCGGCACGTTGCGGATGCCGAAGGCGATCGTATAGGCGTCGAAGGAGGCGTCCGGGAACGGCAGCGCCTCGGCGTTCGCCTCGACAAAGGCGATCGGCAGCCGGTTCTTGGCGGCACGCTCGCGCCCGACCGCCAGCATCTCGCCGTTGATGTCGACCACCGTCGCCTTGGCGTGGCCGGCGGAGCGCTCGACGATGCGGGTCGCCACATCGCCGGTGCCGCCGGCGACGTCGATCACCGACCACGGCCGCTTGCCCGAGCGCGGTGGGGCGAGCCAGGAGACGAGACCGTCCTTCCACAGCCGGTGCAGGCCGCCGGACATCAGGTCGTTCATCAGGTCGTAGCGCTTGGCGACGCTCGCGAAGACGTCGTCGACGAGGCGCTGCTTCTCGGCGAGCGGCACCGTGCGGAAGCCGTAGTCGACGGTGGCGCCCTCGGCTTCTCGGTTCGTCGCCATCTCGCTCCTCGCGGCTCACGCTCTGGCCACATATGGTTCGGCCGACCGGGCGGACCATAGCGAAGGCGGCCCGCCCACGCTATCGTCCGGCCCCCGCGCGCGTCGTCGCGCCCGGCCTCACGGACATCCGATGCCAGAACTCCCCGAGGTCGAGACGGTGCGGCGCGGCCTCGAGCCGGCGATGGCCGGCCGCCGGCTCACCGCCGTCACCTTGAACCGGCCGGACCTGCGCTTCCCGCTGCCGGAGCGCTTCGCCGAGCGGCTCACCGGCCGGCGCATCGAGAGCGTCGACCGCCGCGCCAAATATCTGCTCTTGCGCACCGACGGGCCGGAGGTGGCGATCATGCACCTCGGCATGTCCGGCTCCTTCCGCATCCACGCCCCCGGTGACGCTGCGAGCGCGAGCGAAACGCCCGGCGTCTTCGCCATGGCGCGCTCGAAGGACGCCGCCCACGACCACGTCGTCTTCGACCTCGAGGGCGGCGGCCGCGTCGTCTACAACGACCCCCGCCGCTTCGGCTTCATGACGCTCGCCGAGGCGGCGACGCTGCACGAGCACCCGCACCTCGCCAGCCTCGGCATCGAGCCGACCGGCAATGCGCTCTCGGGCGACCTGCTGGCACGCGCCTTCTCCGGCCGCGCCGCGCCGCTGAAGGCGGCGCTGCTCGACCAGAGTGTCGTCGCCGGGCTCGGCAACATCTATGTCTGCGAGGCCTTGTGGCGGGCCGGCCTGTCGCCGCTCAGGGCCGCCGGCACGATCGCCCGGGCCGACGGCGGGGCGACGGTCAGGGCCGAGCGGCTCGCCACCGCCATTCGCGACGTCATCGCCGAGGCGATCGTCGCGGGTGGCTCGTCACTCCGCGACTACATGCAAGCCGACGGCTCGCTCGGCTATTTCCAGCACCGCTTCGCCGTCTACGACCGCGAGGGCGAGCCGTGCGTGAGGCCCGGCTGCCGCGGCATCGTCGCGCGCGCCGTGCAGTCGGGGCGCTCGAGCTTCTTCTGCCCCGTCTGCCAGAAATGAGCCGGGACGCGTGAACCGGTGGGCGGCGCGAACCGGCGGGGGTGCCCGCCGGAGGTGATCCGTCTCAGCGGAAGACGGTGACGCCGGCGCCGCTCGACAGGCGGCCGGTGAAGCGGCCGGGCTCGACGGAGACGAGCGTGGCGATTGGCGCGGTCGCCGAATCCTTCAAGGTGATCTCCTTGCCGGCGAGATCCCAGGCCGAAACGCCCTTCAGCTGCTCGGACGTGCAGCCGCGCGTCGAGGCGCGATAGCCGCCGGTCCAGCCGGTCAGGTTGATGAAGAGCTGGCAGCGCTCGCCGCCCGATTCGATCACCCAGCCACCGACGAGCTCGTTGCGCTGCACGGGGAGCTGCGTCTCCGCCGTCGGCAGCGCCACCGGCGTGATCGGCGGCGGCGGCGGCTCCTCGATCGGCGGCATCGCCACCGGCGGCGGCGGCAGCTCGGCGGTGGCGACCGGCGCGGCCGGCACGGCCGGTAACGCCATCGGCTCGTTGGCGCCGAACCGCGAGCAGCCGCCCGCGGCCAGCAGGGCGAGAAGGGCAGCGGCGAGCGGGGTGGGCCGGTTCATCGGGGTCTCGTTCTCCAGTGGCGCGCGGGGCGCCTCGTCAAGGTCGGGGCAATAGGACAGCGGCGGGCTGCCGCGTCAACGCCTGTCGACATGCTCCCGCCACAGATTTCGGTGAGGTGTTGCCTCGTCAAAGGGAAGAAGCGCGGGAGCGGCTCACTCCGAAAGGAACGAGCATGACCCGCCTATCGAACATCACAACCCCCGGTCTGGTTCCCGGGCGCGTCCGTCGTCTGGGACCGAACGACACCGAAGGCCTCACGGCCCATCTCCTGCGGCTCGACGCCGCTGCCCGGGCGGCCCGCTTCGGCGGTGTCGTCTCCGACACGGCGCTCTGCGACCACGCGCGGCTCGCGCTCGCCGGCGGCGCCGTGGTGCTCGGCTACGTCAACGACGGCGTGCTGCGCGGTGTCGGCGAACTGCACGACATCGAGGGCTCGCGGCCGGCGACCGGCGAGGCGGCGTTCTCGGTGGAGGTCGGGTGGCAGGGACGCGGCATCGGCAGCAAGCTGATGCGCCGGGTGCTGTCGGCGGCGACCGCCCGCGGCATCCGCCGCGTCGTCGTCGTCTGCCAGAGTTCCAACCGGCTGATGCGGCGGCTCGCCGGCCACTTCGACGCACGCCTGGAAATCGTCGGCAGCGAGACGACCGGCCACCTGACGGCCCCCGCCGCGACGCCGCTGCGGCTGCTGCGCGTGGCGGTCAGTGACGGCTTCGACCTCGCGGCCGAGAACGTCGAACGGCAGGCCCGCCTCTTTCTCGCGACGCTGCCCGACCGCGCCGCCTGACGGGCGCCGCTGGTCGAGCACCGCGGGCGACGACGGGGCGGACCGCCGTCTCGGACGGCGGACACCGACACCGGCCGTCCTCAGGCCGCTGGCATCGCCAGCGGCATGCGGGCGAAACTGCCGTCGGCGAGCGCCCGGTCGATGCGCTCGGTGAGGGCGAGGAACATCGCGGCGAAGGCAGCGCGGCCGGCACTCGGACCGGGGTCGACGATGGTCCAGAGGAAGTGGCGCTTCGGCGGCCACCAGGCCGGCGCCGGCGTCGCGAGCGGCCGGTGCGCCAGCGTCACCACCACGTCCGGCCGCGGCGCGTGCGGCATCGCGAAGATCTCGAGCGGCTTCGGTGACAGCCCGTAGACCGGCAGGCCCGCCGCCTGCAGCGTGCGCAGCGCCGGCGCATCGACGTGGGTGTCCGGTTCCAGCCCGGCGCTGAAGGCGCGCAGGTTCGGACCGCCGATTTCGTTGAGATAGGCCTCCGCCATCGGGCTTGGCCCGGCATTGCGGGTGCATACGAATAGAACCGTCGTGGCGTCCATTCTCGGCTCCCTTTCGGTCTTCACCCCCACCGGCCGAATCGTCGCCGGCTCGGCAGCGCCCCTCTAGGCCCGGAAGCCGACGGGGATGTGACGGCGGGACCGATCCCGCTCACCGGGACAGAAGGCGGCCCGGGGCGGCATGGTTCCACCGGCCCGGCGGCGCCAGGGCCTCAGGCGGCGAGTGCGGCGATCAGTGTGTTGAGCACGAGGCGGCCGCGCGGCGTCGCCGCCAGTCGCCCGGCCGGCGTCCAGGCGACGAAACCGTCGGCGACGAGCGGCGCGATCCGTGCCGGTTCGATCGGCCGTCCGGCATGGCGGGCGTGGCGGGCGAGATCGACGCCCTCCGACAGGCGCAGCCCCATCAGCAGGAGTTCGTCGGCGCGCTCCGCCGCGTCGACCGGCTCGTCGACGACGAAGCCGTGTCCGCGGGCCTCGACGGCGGCGAGCCAGGTCTCCGGGTTCCGCTCCGCCGCGGTGGCCCGGCGCACGCCGCCCTGCTGCAGCCGTCCATGCGCGCCGGGGCCGACGCCGACATAGGCGCCACCCCGCCAGTAGACGAGGTTGTGGCGGGATTCCTGACCGGGCCGGGCATGGTTCGACACCTCGTAGGCGGGCATCCCGGCGGCCTCGGTGAGCGCCTGCGTCAGCTCGTAGAGGTCGGCGGCGGTGTCGTCGTCGGGGACGTGGAGCTTGCCGCTCGCGTGGAGTGCGGCGAACGGCGTGCCCTCCTCGATGGTGAGCTGATAGAGCGACAGGTGGTCGGTGCCGATCGACAGCGCGCGCTCGAGCTCGCCCGCCCAGGCCTCGGCGGTCATGGCGGGGCGGGCGTAGATGAGGTCGAAGGAGACGCGCGGGAAGATCGACTGCGCCAGCGCCACGGCCTTCAGCGCCTCGTCGGCGGTGTGGCGGCGGCCCAGCGCCGCGAGCGCTGCATTGTCGAGCGCCTGCACGCCGAGCGAGACGCGGCCGACACCGGCGGCGCGGTAGCCGGCGAAACGACCCGCCTCGACGCTGGTCGGGTTCGCCTCGAGCGTCACCTCGGCGGAGGCATCGAGGCCCCACAGCCGGTCGACGGCGGCGAGCACCGCGCCGACGGTGGCGGGCGACATCAGCGACGGCGTGCCGCCGCCGAAGAAGACGCTGTCCGGGCGGCGGCGCTCGGTGCGGTCCGCCGCCTTCTCGAGCTCGCGGACGAGGGCGGCGGCGAAGCGCGGCTCGTCGACGCCGCCGTGGCGGACGTGGCTGTTGAAGTCGCAATAGGGGCACTTCGAGGCGCAGAACGGCCAGTGCACGTAGATCGCGAAGCCGCCCTCCGCCGGCGCCGTCACTGCCGACACGTCGCCGGCCGCAGAACCGGCCCTCGGTGCGGCCACGGCCGCCATCGCGCTCACCCCTCCAGGCACTCGCGGGCGAACAGTTCGAAGGCGCGGGCGCGGTGCGACAGCGGGCCGGTGGCGGCGCCGAGCCCGTGCTTCTCCTCGCCGCTCATCTCGCCGAAGGTGCGGTCATGGCCATCGGGCAGGAACATCGGGTCGTAGCCGAAGCCCATGTCGCCGCGCGGCGGCCAGATGAGCGTGCCGTGCACCTCGCCGCGGAACTCCTCGACGTGGCCGTCCGGCCAGGCGAGCGAGAGGACGGCGACGAAGAAGGCGCGGCGCTGGTCCGGCGTCGTCGCGTCGACCGCCTGCAGGGCGTCCTCGACCTTGCGCATGGCGAGGCCGAAGTCCTTGCTCTCGCCGGCCCAGCGGGCGGAATAGATGCCGGGATCGCCGCCGATCGCCGGCACCACGAGGCCGCTGTCGTCGGCGAGTGCCGGCAAGCCGGAGGCGGTGGCCGAGGCGAGCGACTTCAGTGTCGCGTTCCCCTCGAACGTCGTGGCGGTCTCCTCCGGCTCCGGCAGGCCGAGCTCGCCCGCCGACACCGTCTCGATGCCGAACGGCGCCACCAGCATGCGGATCTCGAAGATCTTGCCCTTGTTGTGGCTCGCCACCACGAGCTTGGGCTCGGTCAGGCGGCGGGCGGTGCGGGCGGGAGCGTCCATCGAAACCCTCAGGAGATCGCGAGCTTCTGCAGCTCGACCAGGCGCGAGACGCCGCCGGCCGCGAGGTCGAGCAAGGTGTCGAGGTCGGCGCGGCTGAACGGCTTGCCCTCCGCCGTGCCCTGCACCTCGACGATGCCGCCCGCGCCGGTGATGACGAAGTTTGCGTCCGTCTCGGCGCGGCTGTCTTCGGCATAGTCGAGGTCGAGCACCGGCGTGCCCTCGAGGATACCGCAGGAGATGGCGGCGATGTGGTCGGTGAGCACCGGCGCGGTGATCATGCCGCGGCCGCGCATCCACTCGACGCAGTCGCGCAACGCCACCCAGGCGCCGGTGATCGAGGCGGTGCGCGTGCCACCGTCGGCCTGCAGCACATCGCAGTCGATCGAGATCTGGCGCTCGCCGAGCGCCGGCAGGTCGACGACGGCGCGCAGCGAGCGGCCGATCAGCCGCTGGATCTCCTGGGTGCGGCCGGACGCCTTGCCGGCGGTGACCTCGCGGCGGTTGCGGGTGTGGGTGGCGCGCGGCAGCATGCCGTACTCCGCCGTCACCCAGCCCTTGCCGCCGCCGCGCAGCCACGGCGGCACCTTCTCTTCGAGGCTCGCCGTGCAGATGACGTGGGTGTCGCCGAAGCGCACCAGGCAGGAGCCCTCGGCGTGGCGGGCGACGCCACGCTCGAGGGAGACGGCGCGCAGCTCGTCGGCGGCACGCTTGGAGGGTCGCACGAAGCTCATCGGCGGTTCTTTCAGATGGAATGGCACGGAAAACGGTGCGACACGCGCCGCCGAGCCGCCTCATTAGCCCTGCGGGCCGCGTCACAGCAAGCCACGCCGTTCGCATCCCCTTGCTGCAGCGCCGCGAGCCCCCATACTCTGCAGGCTCTCACCCGCCGCGGTCGCCCCGGTGGCCGCATCCGCGCAGCCTGGGAGGAGCCTGGAGCCCACGCCAATGGACCTCGACGCAACGCCGTCGCTCCCGTCGGGGATCGTCGATCTCGACGAGCGCTCGCGCGAGATTTTCCGGCGGCTGGTCGACGCCTATCTCAACACCGGCGAGCCGGTCGGCTCGCGCAACCTGTCGCGCCTGCTGCAGGTGTCGCTGTCGCCCGCCTCGGTGCGCAACGTCATGGCCGACCTCGAGCAGCTCGGCCTGATCTACTCGCCCCACACCAGCGCCGGCCGCCTGCCGACCGAGCGCGGCCTCCGGCTGTTCGTCGACGCCATGCTCGAGCTCGGCGACCTCGGCCTGGAGGAGCGGCGCCGCATCGAGGCGCAGGTCGCCATGACCGATGGCGGCCGCACGGTGGAGAGCGTGCTCGGCGAGGCGAGCCAGCTGCTCTCCGGCCTGTCGCGTGGCGCCGGCGTCGTGCTCACCCACAAGGCCGATCTCAGGCTGAAGCACATCGAGTTCGTGCGGCTCGAGCCGACGCGGGCCCTCGTCGTGCTCGTCGGCGAGAGCGGTACGGTCGAGAACCGCGTCGTTGGGCTGCCGCCCGGCCTGCCGGCCTCGGCGCTGACCGAGGCGACCAACTACCTCAACGCCCATCTGCGCGGCATGACGCTGTCGGAGGCGCGCGCCGAGCTCGAGCGGCTGCAGGCGGAGGGTGCGGCCGAGCTCGACGTGCTCGCCCGCCAGGTCGTCGAGGACGGCCTCGGCGTCTGGTCCGGCGCCGAGGGCGACAACCCGAACCGGCTGATCGTCAGCGGCCGCGCCAACCTGCTCGAAGACGTCAAGGCGCGTGAAGACCTCGAGCGCGTGCGGCTCCTGTTCGAGGACCTCGAGCAGAAGCGCGACCTCATCCATCTGCTCGGGCTCGCCGAGGGCGGCGAGGGCGTGCGCATCTTCATCGGCTCGGAGAACAAGTTGTTCTCGCTGTCCGGCTCCTCGGTGGTGGTCTCCCCCTACCGCGACCGCGAGGGCCGCATCGTCGGCGTGCTCGGCGTCATCGGCCCGACCCGGCTCAACTATGCCCGCGTCGTGCCGGTGGTCGACTATACGGCCAAGGTGGTCGGCCGCATCCTCGGCTGATGGGCAGGGCGGTGCACCGGCCGCTCCGTTCGAGCATGGCGGTCCCCTGCGGGAGGGCGCCGCTTGTCGGTGCCGCCGCCGCCGGTTAAGCGCAGGTGCCGGCGGCGCGCCGGCCGTGTCCCCCAGGTGTCAAGCCGATGTCGCTCAACGCCCTGCTGCCGACCGGCGGCCTGCCGGCCTATCTCCTGCCCGTCGTCATGCTGCTGTGCTCCAACATCTTCATGACGTTCGCCTGGTACGGCCACCTGAAATACAAGTCGTCGCCGATCCTGCTCGCCGTGCTGGTCAGCTGGGGCATTGCCTTCATCGAGTACTGCTTCGCGGTGCCGGCGAACCGCATCGGCTCGAACGTCTATTCCGCCGCCCAGCTGAAGACGATGCAGGAGGTGATCACCCTCGTCGTCTTCGCCGTCTTCTCGGCCACCTATCTCGGCGAGGCGGTGACGTGGAAGCAGGGCCTTGGCTTCCTGTTCATCGCCGGCGGCGCGGCGCTCATCTTCCAGAAATAGCCGTCGCCCGGCAGCACCGGCGAAGGCTCACGCCCGCGGGACGGGCCCACGGTCGCGACCGGAGGGGAAGTTCGCCTTCCGGTTCTCGGCGGCGCGCGCGACCGTCTCGGCGACCCGCGCGGCGCGCGTCTCCGGCCGGCGGGCGGCCGTGATCCATTCGAGGATGCCCCGCCGGGAGGAGGGCGGAAACGCCGCGAAGAAGGCCGCGGCCGCCGCGTCGGCCGCGAGCGCCGCGGCGAGATCGGCCGGCGGCACCAGCGTTTCGACGCCGTCGAGCGCCGCCCACGAGGCGTCGGCCTTCGCCGCCTCGATGCGCGCGAGACCCGCCGGCGCCAGGCGACCCTCGGCGGACAGCCGCGCGATCTTGTCCTTGTTCACCTTCGACCAGGCGCTCCCGCCGCGCCGGGGCGAGACGAACAGCATCGTCCGCTCGTCGTCGAGCTTGCGCGGCAGGCTGTCGATCCAGCCGAAGCAGAGCGCCTCATCGACGATGTCGCCGGTGGGCACGTGCGGCGCGCCGGGACGCTTCTTGTGGGTGACGACCCAGACGCCGCCGGGTTGCCCGTGGTTCTCCGCGAGCCACGCCCGCCAGCCCTCGCGGCTGGTCACCTTGACGCGCGCGAGGTCACCGTGGCGGGGACGGGCGGGCGGCATGCGTCGGAACGCCTGGATCGGGCGCCGATCGGCGGGCGGATCAGTCTGTCACGGCCGGGCTGATCCGCCAGATCGCGCCGTCGCCGGCGTCGGTGAGGACCAGCAGCGAACCGTCGGGACCCTGGCGGACGTCGCGAATGCGGCCGATCGTACCCTCCAGCATTCGCTCCTCGCCGACGATGCGGCCGCCCTTGATGTCGAGGCGGACGAGCATCTGGCCGCGCAGGGCGCCGACGAACAGGTCGCCGTTCCACTGCGGGAAAGCGGTAGCGGTGTAGAACGCCATGCCCGACGGGGCGATCGACGGCGTCCACTGATAGGCCGGCTGCTCCATGCCCTCGGCCGCCTTGCCGATGCCGATCGGCGCGCCGGAATAGTCGACGCCGTGGGTGATCACCGGCCAGCCATAGTTCTTGCCGGGCTCGGGGAGGTTCACCTCGTCGCCGCCGCGCGCGCCGTGCTCGATCACGACGATGTCGCTGGTCGACGGATCGAGGGCCGCCGCCTGGATGTTGCGGTGGCCATAGGACCAGATCTCCGGCAGCGCGCCGTCCCAGCCGACGAGGGGATTGTCCTGCGGGACGCTGCCGTCGGCGTTGATGCGGACGAGCTTGCCGATGGTGGTCGTGAGGTCCTGGGCGCGCTCGCGCTGCTGGCGATCGCCGAGGCCGATGAACAGCTTGCCGTCCGGTGCGAACACCAGCCGGGCACCGAAATGGGAGCTGCCGCTGACCTTCGGCGTCTGGCGGAAGATGACCTCGACGCCCTCGAGCCGGGCCATGGCACCGTCGCGCGTCAGCCGGCCGCGGGCCACCGCGGTGCCGACGCCGCCATCGCCGGCCTCCGAATAAGCGAGGTAGACGAGACGGTTGCCGGCGAAGTCCGGGTCGAGCACGACGTCGAGCAGGCCGCCCTGGCCGCCGGCGCGGACGGCGGGCACGCCGGCGACCGGCTCCGGCTGCAGGACCCCGTCGACCACCAGGCGCAGTCGCCCCGGGCGCTCGGTGACGAGCATGGCGCCATCCGGCAGCACCGCGAGCCCCCACGGGTGCTCGAGCGGCCCGGCGAGGCGCTCGACAGTGATGCTGTGGCGCTCGGTCTCGACGACCTCGGCGAGGGCCGGCGTGGCAAAAAGGGCGGCGAGGGAGGCGGAAAAGGCGAGGCGTGCGACGGTCATCGTCTGTCTCCCGGTCATGATCGGCCCCAGCCACTCACGGCGACCCAACCGATATAGGCCGGCGCCGGCGTCACGCCAGGGTGGGGACGATCGGCGGGCGCCTCCCGTCGGGCGCCTCTCGCCGAGCCTCTCCCGTTCGGCGCCGGCCGTTGGCGGCGGCGGCACTCCGGGCTACAACGCCGCCACCGCGTCGACGATCCGGCGACCTTCCCGCAAGTCCGAGCCCGCTGCCCCATGCCGCACAGCCGCGCCGACCTCCTCGCCCGCCTCGCCGCCCTCGGCATCGACGCGCCGACCGTCGACCACCCGCCGCTCTACACGGTGGCGGATTCCCAGGCGTTGCGCGGCGAGATCGCCGGTGCGCACTCGAAGAACCTGTTCCTCAAGGACCGCAAGGACGCGCTGTTCCTGGTGGTGGCGCTGGAAGACGCGACGATCGACCTGAAGCGCATCCACGAGCGCATCGGCGCGAGCGGCAAGGTGAGCTTCGGCAAGCCGGAGCTGTTGATGGACGTGCTCGGCGTCGAGCCCGGCTCGGTGACGCCGTTCGGCGTCCTCAACGACGGTGGCGGTCGGGTCCAGGTGGTGCTCGACGCCCGGCTGATGCAGGCGGCGACGCTGAACTTCCACCCCCTCGTCAACACCGCCACCACGTCGATCAGCCGCGACGGGCTGGTCGCCTTCCTCGCGGCGGTGGGTCATCCGCCCCGCATTCTGGCGGTGTCGCAGGAAGCCATCGACGCGGGTTTGTAATTCGTCGCCGGAAGCGTCATTTTCTGCGCCGACAGGCCGCATCCGAAGCGGCGCGGCGAACCATCGAGGACTGGCCATCATGAGCGATCTCTTGCTCGGCGCGAACGGACGCCCGGCCCCGGGAGCCCAGGCGGGCGGCGACGCCGTCGTCGACACCACCACGGCGACCTTCGTGAAGGACGTCATCGAGCCGTCGCGGCAGGTGCCGGTGCTGGTCGACTTCTGGGCGCCGTGGTGCGGACCCTGCAAGCAGCTCACGCCGGTGCTGGAGAAGGTCGTCAAGGCGGCGAAGGGCAAGGTCAAGCTCGTCAAGATGGACATCGACAAGCACCCCGAGGTGGCGGGCCAGCTCGGCATCCAGTCGATCCCGGCCGTCATCGCCTTCAAGGACGGCCGGCCGCTCGACGGCTTCATGGGGGCGCTGCCGGAGAGCCAGGTGGCGGGCTTCATCGAGCGGCTGATCGGCCCGAACGGCGGCCCGGACATCACCGAGATCCTCGACGAGGCGGACGCCATGCGGACGGCGGGCGACCTCGAGGGCGCCGCCGAGCGCTACCGGGCCGTCGCCGAGGCCGACCCCGAGCTGGTACGCGCCACTGCCGGCCTCGCCCAGGTGGCGATCGCCGCCGGCGACCTCGCCTATGCCCGCGAAATGCTCGACGCCGTCCCGGCCGCCAAGGCGTCGGAGGCCGCGGTGGCGGCGGCGCGCGCCGCCCTCGACCTCGCCGAGCAGGCGGCCTCGCTCGGCGACCGCGGCCAGCTCGAGCGCGCCGTCAACGAAAACCCCGACGACCTGCAGGCGCGCTTCGATCTTGCGGTGCTGCTCGGTACCATCGGCGACCGCGCCGCGGCGGTCGATCACCTCATCGACATCCTCCGTCGCAACCGCGCCTGGAACGAGGACGCCGCCCGAAAACAGCTCCTGCAGTTCTTCGAGGCGTGGGGTCCGACGGAGCCGATGACGAAGGAAGGTCGACGTCGCCTGTCGTCGGTGCTGTTCTCCTGACCTATCTACCGGGTCGGGGATTGGACGACGGCAAAGGAGACCGGCAATGCGGGTCGGAAATCACGACTATCGGGAACCAGCGGACCTGCCGGCGGTGATCCCCGTTTTTCCGCTGCCCGGCGCGCTGCTGCTGCCGCGTGGACACATGCCGCTCAACATCTTCGAGCCGCGCTATCTGGCGATGATCGACGCGGCGCTGCGCACCGAGCGCGTCATCGGCATGGTGCAGCCGCGCTTCGACGTCGGCCAGCTCGACCTCGGCGGCAATCCGCCGCTGTGCGAGATCGGCTGCGCCGGTCGCCTCACCGCCTACCAGGAGACCGGCGACGGGCGCTATCTGGTGACGCTGAACGGCATCACCCGCTTCCGCATCCTCGAGGAACTGCCGGGCCCGGCGCCCTTTCGTCTCTGCCGCGTCACCGCCGAGGCCTATGAAGAGGACTTCCGGTCCGATGCGGGCGAGGCCGGCGTCGACCGGGCGACGTTGCTGTCGACCTTCCGGCGCTATCTCGACGCGAACAAGCTCGAGGCGGACTGGCAGAGCGTCGAGCGCGCCTCCAACGAGACGCTGGTCAACGCGCTGTCGATGATGAGCCCCTACGGCCCCGCCGAGAAACAGGCGCTGCTGGAGGCGGAGAACCTCGAGGCGCGGGCCGAAACGCTGATCGCGCTCACCGAGATGGAGCTGGCGCGCACCGAGGGCGACGGCCCGGCACGGCTGAATTGAGGGGATGAGGATGGGCGACGTCGACGCGAGCCAGGCCAGTACCGGCGAGACCAAGGCGGCGCGGCGGCCGGACCCGAAGCTGCTGGAGCTGCTGGTCTGCCCGCTGACCAAGACGACGCTCGAATACGACGCGGCGGCGCAGGAGCTGATTTCCCGCGCCGCCCACCTCGCCTATCCGATCCGCGACGGCATCCCGATCATGCTGCCCGACGAGGCCCGCAAGCTGCCGGACTGACCGGCCGCCGGGGGCGGAAGCCAGCGTGCTCTCCGCTCGGACGGCATTGTCCGATCGAGCCGAAATCGCCTCCGAGCCAGAGGCTTGAGCAAGTCAACATCGCTCGGATCGGTTCGATGCGAGCGGGAAAGGCTTTATTGCCCGAGCGCGCCCGGTACGGCGAGGCCGCGCCGGCGGCAGGCGGCGACGACGGTGTTGGCGAGCAGGCAGGCGATCGTCATCGGGCCGACGCCGCCGGGCACCGGGGTGATCGAGCCGGCGACGGCGCGGGCCTCCTCGAAGGCGACGTCGCCGACAAGGCGGGTCTTGCCCTCGCCCTTGTCGGGCGCCGGCACGCGGTTGATGCCGACATCGATGACGCAGGCGCCGGGCTTCACCCAGTCGCCGCGGACGAGCTCCGGCCGGCCGGCGGCGACCACCAGCACGTCGGCGGCGCGGCAGACGGCGGGCAAGTCGCGGGTGCGGGAGTGCGCCATCGTCACGGTGGCGTCGGCCGAATGCAAGAGCAGCGCCACCGGCTTGCCGACGAGGATCGAGCGACCGACGACGACGGCGGTGAGCCCACTGAGCGAGCCGACGGCCTCCTTCGCCAGGATCACGCAGCCCTGCGGCGTGCATGGGACGAGGCCCGGCTTGCCGAGCACGAGCAGGCCGGCGTTCCACGGCGTCAGGCCGTCGACGTCCTTGGCGGGGTCGATGGCGCTGACGACACGGTCGGTGTCGATCTGGCGGGGCAACGGCATCTGCGCGAGGATGCCGTCGACGGCCTCGTCGCGGTTGAGGCGCTCGACGAGGGCGAGGAGGTCAGCCTCCGGCGTGTCGGCGGGCAGGCGGTGCTCGAAGGAGCGCATGCCGACGGCGGCCGTGTCGCGCACCTTGCTCGCCACATAGACCTCGCTCGCCGGGTCGTTGCCGACGAGGACGACGGCGAGGCCGGGCTGCACCCCCGGGCCGGCCGCCAGTTCCGCCACCGCGGTGGCGACGTCTAGCTTCAGGCGCGCGGCGCGTGCCTTGCCGTCGATGAGTGTGGCGCTCATGTGCGATCCCCCTTGCCGCGCCGGCCGACGCCGGCGCTCGCCAATGCCCCGGCGATCGCGGAAGCCAGCGTGGCCCCGTCGCCGTCGATCTCCACCGTCTTGGTGCGTTGCATCCGCCCGGCCGTCACCCGCACGTCGCGCCTCGGCACGCCGGCCGCCGCCGCCACCAGCGCCTCGACGGCGGCATTGGCGGCCCCGTCGGCCGGCAGCGCGCGCACCCGCGCCAACACCACCGGGCGGCCGTCCGAGAGCATGGCGACGCCCTCCAGGGCGTCGGCACCGCCGCGCGGCGTGACGCGCAGGCGCAAACTGAGGCCGGAGAGGCCGATCGTCCAGGGTGCGGCGGCGTTCGCCCCCGCCGGCGGCGCGGCGGCACCCGTCATGGCGCGGAAGAACCGGCTGCGCCGGTGAGGGCGTCGGGGCGTCGGGCTGCGCCCGCTGTTGGCTGAGGTCGCCGGGCTGCGCCCGCTGTCGGTCGAGGTCGCCGAGCTGCGCCCGTTATGGCCTCTGTTTGCCGGGCTGCGCCCGTCATGGCGTCAGAAGACGCTCGGATAGAGGTAGATCTCGATGACCCGCTGGATCAGGAAGATCGCCAGGAACACCACGATCGGCGAGAGATCGAGACCGCCGAGCTGCGGCAACCGGTTGCGGATCGGCCGCAGCACCGGCTCGGTCAGCGCATAGAGGGCATTGCCGATGGTGCCGACGATCTGGTTGCGCGGATTGACGACGTTGAACGCATAGAGCCACGAGAAGATCACCGAGGCGATCAGCACGTAGATGTAGAGGTTCAGAACCAGCAGGATGACGTCGAGGATCGCGCGCATGAAGGCTCCGGCACGGAACGCCGTGGGGCGACGGCGTGTGGCAGCCGTGATGTAGCGGTCCCACCGCGCCCCCGCAAGGCGCGGTGCGGTCGCGCCCAGGCCGCTGCGCACGCATCGGCTCCGTCGGCGGTCGGCACCCGGGACGCAGTGGGATACGCGCCCATCCAATCTCATTTTGCGTGTGTTTGCGAACTATAGCAATTTAAGGTAGTGTATCTCTTCGGTTTGAGGGGGACACTGCCATGTTGCCGGCAATTTATGAGGGGACGTTCAAGCTGCTCGGCGACATGCCGCGCTGGGCGAAGATCGCGTTCTTCTTCGTCCTCGTCGCGCTGATGGTCTACGGGCTGCTGGCACCCCGGCTCGTCGTTGGGTCGGTGCGGGCGATGGTCGACGAGGAGAGGTTCAAACCCGTTCGGGCGATGCCGATCCAGACGCAGATCATGGGGCACACGCACAAGGTCACGACCAACGACGAGGGGACCTGGGCCATTCCTCTCGCCTCCGCCTTTCCGAAGAAGCTGGAGCTCCTGTTGCTTTTCGACGAGATCGCAGCGATCGAGCCAGTGAAGATCGACACCATGGACCTCTGGATCCATGACAGCGTCATCATCTATGTTAAAGGGAATGAAGTTGATCGCGTCGAGATCGCCTCATCGACAACAGGCCGAATCTCCGGTGCCTTGACTTGGATTGCGTCGCTTGCCGGGACGGCGGCTTTAGCTGATGACACCGCCCCCATTACGGCTGACCAGGAGGCGCCCGACACAGCGCCGCCCACCGAGCTTTCGCCGTCACCGGATGATGTCCGCGCCACCGTCGTTGAAATTCTCGCGCGCGAGGCAACGACAGATGCCGGAAGCGGCTCTGCCGACAACCAAATTCTCAATCGACAGAACGTGATAGAGATCATCGAGAAAGAATTCTCCCTGCCAATTCCCGATGAACACTGGCAGAAGCTCAAAACGGCTGAAGATCTGGCTGGATATGTCGATACACGACTTGAGCTGAACAAATCTGTTCCGCAGCTTCAAATGATCCGTCAGCCTGATGATTGGGCTAAGACGGTCGTTACCCTCGATCCTCCGAGCCGGGCCCTGATTGGTCAGGCGTTAAGCCCGAGCCTTTCCGGCGAGATCGGAGGCTCAATGGGAGCGGCGCCGGCCTTCCAATAGTCCGGGGGTGGAACACGGCTGCGGAAATCCCCCAGGGAGGAAGATCAGCCGCTGCACCCCACTGCACCGGCCCCCTCAGCCCCTGAGCGTCGCCCCCGTCGCCTTGCCGACAGCCTCGACGACGCGCTTGCCGACGGCGTCGATCTCGGCGTCGGTCAGCGTCCGCTCGCGCGGCTGCAACACCACCTCGATCGCCACCGACTTGGCGCCGTCGGGGATGCCCTTGCCCTCGTAGACGTCGAAGACGCCGACGCGCTCGATCAGCGCCTTGTCGGCGCCGGCGGCGGCCTTCAGCACGTCGGCGGCGGCGACCGCGCGGTCGACGACGAAGGCGAAGTCGCGCGACACCGCCATCAGCTCCGGCAGCGACAGCGCCGGCTTCGCCTTGGTCGGCCGCGGCTTCTGCGCCGGCACGGCATCGAGGATGATCTCGCACGCCGACAGCGGCCCCTCGACGTCGAGGGCGGCGAGCGTCTTCGGATGCAGTTCGCCGAAGTGGCCGAGCACCAGCGGGCCGAGCCTGAGCGTGCCGGAGCGGCCGGGGTGGTACCAGGCCGGCGCGTCGGCCGTCACCTGCACGCGGTCGACCGGCGCGCCGGCCGCCTCCAGGATGGCGAGCGCATCGGCCTTGGCCTCAAACGCGCCGACAGCCGGCGCGGCGCCCAACCAGTGGCGGCCGGCGCCGGCGAGCCCGGCGGTGCCGCGGCGGACGGCGGCGGCGGCACGCTTCTGGTCGTCCGGCCGGTCGCCCCGGAAGATCTGGCCGACCTCGAACAGCGCCGTGTCCGGCGTGCCGCGATCGGCGTTGCGCTGGGCGGCGGCGGCAAGGCCGGGGATGAGGCTCGGGCGCATGTCGGAGAGGTCGGACGCGATCGGGTTCGCCAGCGCCAGCTCCGGCTGGCCGCCGCCGAAGGCTTCCGCATGGGACTTCGGCACGAACGACCACGTCATCGCCTCGACGAGGCCGCGGGCGGCGAGCGTGCGGCGGGCGTTGCGGGCGCGCACCTGACCGGGCGTCAGCACCTGCGGCGCCACCGTCGGTGACCGCGACAGCGGCGTCGAGACGATCTGGTCGAGGCCGGTGATGCGGACGACCTCCTCGACGAGGTCGGCCTTGCCGTCGACGTCCGGCCGCCAGCTCGGCGGCACGACGGCGCGCACCGGGCCGGCGCCGGTCACCTCGAAGCCGAGGCGGCCGAGCGTATCGACGATGGCGCCGTCATCGAGGGTCAGGCCCGACAGGCGCTTCACCTCGGCGAGCGGGAAGGCGACGACGCGGCGCGTGTCGGGAACGGCGCCGGCGACCGTGATCGTCGTCGGCGTGCCGCCGCAGAGCTCGAGGATCATCCGCGTCGCGAGCTCGAGGCCGGGCACGGCGAAGGCCGGGTCGACGCCACGCTCGAAGCGGAAGCGGGCGTCGGAGTTGACGCCGAGCCTGCGGCCCGTCTGGGCGATGTTCAGCGGATCCCACAGCGCCGATTCCACCAGCACATCGGTGGTCTCTTCCGTGCAGCCCGAGGCCTCGCCGCCCATGATGCCGGCGAGCGATTCGACGCCGGCGTCGTCGGCGATGACGCACATCGTCTCGTCCAGCGCGTAGGTCTTGCCGTCGAGGGCGAGAAGGCTCTCGTCGGGGCGGGCGCGACGGACGACGAGGTCGCCCTTCACCTTGGCGGCGTCGAAGACGTGCAGCGGCCGGTTGCGGTCGTGGGTAAGGAAATTGGTGATGTCGACCAGCGCGTTGATCGGGCGCAGCCCGATGGCACGCAGGCGCGCCTGCAGCCACGCCGGCGACGGGCCGTTCTTCACGCCGCGGATGAGGCGCAGGCCGAACATCGGGCAGAGCGCGGCGCCGCCCTCGAAGGCGAGCGTCACCGACACCGGGCCGTCGCCCTCGCCGGCGACCGGCTCGACCTCGGGCGTCTTCACCCGGCCGAGGCCGGCGGCGGCGAGGTCGCGGGCGATGCCGGAGATGCCGAGGCAGTCCGGCCGGTTCGGCGTCACCGCCACCTCGACGACCGGGTCCGTCAGGCCGGCCCAGGCGGCATAGGGCGTGCCGACGGGCGCGCCATCCGGCAGGTCGATGATGCCGTCGTGGTCCTCCGACAGCATGAGCTCGCGCTCGGAGACGAGCATGCCACGGCTCTCGACGCCACGGATGGTGCCGACCTTGAGGTCGACACCGGTGCCGGGCACGTGGGTGCCGGGGGCTGCGAACACGCCGGTCATGCCGGTGCGCGCATTCGGCGCGCCGCAGACGACCTGCACCGGATCACCGGTGCCGGTGTCGACGATGCAGACGCGCAGCTTGTCGGCGTTCGGATGCTTCTCGGCCGAGATCACCTTCGCGATGACGAACGGCGCTAAGGCCTTGCCGGGATCATCGACGCGCTCGACCTCCATGCCGATGGCGTTGAGCTTGTCGAGAATGGCGTCCAGCGACGCATCCGTCTCGAGATGCTGCTTCAGCCAGGAGAGGGTGAATTTCATCGGGACACTCCGGCGGCGGTGAATGAGTCCGATCGATCACCGCTAGCACGACGCGAACCCTCCCCCCTCGCGGGGGAGGGTAGGGAGGGGGGGCCGCCGCGGCCACCAACGGCAGTGGCACGATCGGCGGCCGCCGCGAGGATCGTTTCGACGGCGCCGTCGAGGTTCCGCACCACCTCGTCATTCCAGAAGCGCAGCACGCGGTAGCCGCGGTCGGCGAGCCAGACGCTACGCTCTTCGTCTCGTCTGGACCGACCGGCCCAGGAATGCCCGCCGCCGTCGAGCTCGACGACCAGACGGGCCGCATGGCAGGCGAAGTCGACCACATACGGCCCCATCGGCGCCTGGCGGCGGAAGGCGAGGCCATCCTGCCGATGCGCCCGCAGCTGGCTCCACAGCAGGCGCTCGGGATCGGTCATCTCGCGGCGCAGGCGCCTGGCGAGGTCGCGCTGATGCGTCGGAAGCCGAGTTCGCGGCATCCCCCCCTCCCTGCCCTCCCCCGCGAGGGGGGAGGGTTCACGTTTTGCGTGCAGAAAGGTTGAGCCAGAAACAAAACGGGAACAAGAGGAAACTGCGACTGCACCCCTAGGCACCGCGCAGACCCTCCCCCCTGGCGGGGGAGGGTAGGGAGGGGGGGCCGCGGCAAACCCGACGCTGGCAGACATCACGAACTCAGCCCGCCGAACAGCGTCGGCAGGTCGAGGGGGCGGAAGCCATAGTGGGCGAGCCAGCGGGCGTCGGCGTCGAAGAAGGCGCGCAGGTCCGGCATGCCGTATTTCAGCATGGCGATGCGATCGATGCCCATGCCCCAGGCGAAGCCCTGGTAGCGGTCCGGGTCGATGCCGCCGGCGCGCAGCACGTTCGGGTGGACCATGCCGCAGCCGAGGATCTCCAGCCAGTCGTCGCCCTCGCCGATGCGGATCTCCGAGCCGCTGCGCCTGCAGCGGATGTCGACTTCCATCGACGGCTCGGTGAACGGGAAGAACGACGGCCGGAAGCGCATCTCGACCTTCTTCACCTCGAAGAAGGCCTTGCAGAACTCCTCGAGCACCCACTTCAGGTGGCCGATCGTCGCCGTCTCGTCGACGACGAGGCCCTCCACCTGGTGGAACATCGGGGTGTGGGTCTGGTCCGAATCGTTGCGGTAGGTGCGGCCGGGGCAGATGACGCGGATCGGCGGCGTGCTCGTCTCCATGGTGCGGATCTGCACGGGCGAGGTGTGCGTGCGCAGCAGCATCCGCGAGCCGTCGGGCTTCGGATTGAAGAAGAACGTGTCGTGCATCTCGCGGGCCGGATGGCCGAGCGGGAAATTGAGCGACGTGAAGTTGTAGTGGTCGGTCTCGATGTCCGGCCCCTCGGCGACCGCGAAGCCGAGGTCGGCGAAGATGGCGGTGAGTTCCTCGGTCACCTGCGAGACCGGGTGGATGCGGCCGGCCGAGAGCGGGCCGGGGCGCACCGGCAGCGTCAAATCGAGGCGCTCGCGGGCGAGGCGCTCGGTCAGCGCCGCCTCGGCGAGCACGGCGCGGCGCGCCTCGATGGCGGCGGCGACGTCATTCTTGAGGCCGTTGAGGGCGGGGCCGACGGTGCGGCGCTCGGCGTCGGAGAGGCTGCCGAGGCGCTTCATCTGCTCGGTGACGACGCCCTTCTTGCCGAGCGCGAACACCCGCGCCTCTTCCAGCGCCGCCTCGTCGGCGGCCGCGGAAATGCGATCGATCAGGTCGCGCTTCAGCGCGTCGGTGTCGGGAGCGAGCGTGTCGGTCATCGGCGATCGGTCCGGTCGGACGGAGAACGGGACCCCGGACGGTCGGGGAAGCGCCGCGTTTTAGCAGAAATCGAGAGAGGCGGAAGGGCGGGGTGGGGGAAGGAGCAGCTTGAAGTTAGTCGAGGCATTAGCTAACATGCATTCATGAGCCGCACGGTCAATATGCACGAGGCGAAGACACAGCTCTCCCAGATCGTCGCCGAGGTCGAGGCAACGGGCGAGGACGTCGTGCTCGCCCGCAACGGCAAGCCTGTGGTGAGGATTGTCCGGTTGGAGCCGGAGCGTCGCAAACAGCGGCTCGGGTTGATGAAGTCTCACCCGGTCTGGGGTGACTTCAAGGTCGACCCCGCCGATTTCGAACCGCTGATGACCGACGAGGACCTCCGTCGCGAGGGTTATGACGTGTGAGGGAGCGCGTCCTGGCCGATACGATCGCGGTTCTCTACGCCCTCTGGGGCGACCAGCGACTCGGACCACGGGCCCTGCGCTGCTTCGACAGCACAGACACAGACGTCCTCGTCTCGGCGGCAACGCTCTGGGAAATTGCCTGGAAAAGTTCGTTCGGCAAGCTGCCCCCCGTGATCGCGCCCGGCTGTGTAAGCCTGATCGAGACGATCCGGACTGCCGACTTAGCGATCCTTCCGATCACGGCTGAAGACGCCGAGCGCGCCGCCAACCTGCCGCAAATCCATCGCGACCCGATGGACCGCTTCATCATCTCGACGGCGTTGCGTGAGGGCTTGCCCGTCCTGACGACCGACCGGAACTTCGAAGCCTACGGCGTCGCGGTGATCTGGTAGCCGCCCTCAACTCCGCCAGCGCAGCACCATCGGCTTCAGCGGGTTCTCGAACGGGCGGCCGGCGGCCTCGGCCTCGATCCACTCGGACTTCAGCCGCATCCACCAGCGCGCCTGGGTGTCGGCGTCGTTGATCAGCATCAGCTTCGGGTTGTGCACGAGGCCCTCGCGCTGCTGCACGACGACGACGCGGTCCTGGTCGAGGAACACCGTCATCAGATGCTGCAGCAGCGGCCGCAGCGCCTTCGCCCAGCCCATCGACACCCAGAAGAACTGGTGCACCTCGGTCTCGCCCTCGCTCACCGGCGTGATCGCGGTCAGCCCGACGACGGCGTTGCGGTCGCCGCGGATCTCCTCGATGCGCAGGCCCGGCAGGCGGTAGGAGATCTCGGTGGTGACGTTGGCGCCGAGCAGCTTGTAGGCGATGTTCTGCGGCGGCAGGGCGTGGCGGGCCATGCGGAAGCCGAAGGGCGCCGGCTCGAACGCCTTCTCCTTCGGGCGCAGCTTGCGCGCCTTCGACTTGAACCACCACGAGGTGTGCACGAAGGCGGCGTGGGTCGGGTCCATCAGCCCGAAGGCGGCGTGGTCGGTGGAGCACGGGAACGGCAGCACGATCGAAAGCGTCGGCGCATCGGCGTCCGCGAACACCGGCATCGCCGGCGGCTCGGCCTGGTCGCCGGACGGGGTCTCGCCGTCGCGGGCGAAGTAGATCCAGACGAGGCCGTTGCGCTCGACGCACGGCAGCGCCCCGCAGCGGATCTTCGAGAGATCGACCTGCTGGTCCTCCCGCAGCGACGGAATCTCGACGCAGGTGCCGGTGCGGTCGAAGCGCCAGCCGTGATAGCAGCACGTCACGGTCTCGCCGTCGAAGGAGCCGTAGCGCAGCGGGATGCCGCGGTGCGGGCAGGCATCGCGCAGCGCGAACACGCTGCCGGCCTTGTCGCGGCCGATCAAAAGCGGCTCGCCGAGCAGCGTGCGGGCCACCGTTGCGCCCGCTTTCACGCCGCTGCCCGGCAGCGCCATGTACCAGGTGCCGCGCAACAGCGTCGCCGTCAGTCCCTGCATGGTGTCGCTCGCTCATCCGCCGCGGGCGTGTCGCCGGCGGACGAGCGATAGCCGCCCGGGGCGGGCGGAGGCAACCGCCGCAGCGTCGCGGCAGTTGAGACCGGCGCCCGCTGCGCCGGTCTCCAGAGGGGTGCGGAGGCTCTTGGGCCGCTGCGAGTGGACGCGCCCGCGCTATTGCGCCGGCTTCGGCGCCGCCTTCACCGCCGCCTCGAGCGCCTTCTCGATCCACTGCTCGCGCGTCTGCCTGGCGGCGCGGGCGGCGGCATCGACCTCGGACACCACCGACTGCGGCACGCCGACCTGCAGCAGCACCTTGGCACCCGTCGGCATCTGGCCCTGGGCGAGGATGTTCGTCACCGATCCGAGGAAGGCCGACAGCCGGCTCCGCTTCTCCGCGTCGGAGAGCGCGGCGTCGGTCGCGACGATCGGGCAATAGGCGGCGACGAGGTCGTCAGAAAGCTCGCCGTCGGAGACGCCGGGGTTGGCGGCGCGCACCTGCGCGATGATCTCGGTGACGCGGTTGTCGATCGTCTCCGGCGTGACGCCCTGCATCAATTCGAGGATGCCGGAGCCTGGATCGGTGAGCGTGCCGGTGACGCCGGTCGAACTGACGGCCGGGCAGTCGAGCGCCTTCGCCGCCTCGGAGCCGAGATCGGTCGTGGCGAGCTTTCCGCGCAGCGAGGCGACGAGGGCCGGGGTGGCGTCGGGCGTGCCGGGATTGCCCCAGGCGGTGCGCACGTAGTTCGCCACGTCGGCGACCTGCTGGTCGTCGAGCGCGTCGGCGAAGGCCGGCATCGGGCCGTAGTCGCCCTGGCCCGGCAGGCCGCCGAGCACGGCCGAGATGACGTTCTCCGGCCCGGTCGCCGCGGCGGCGTCGTTGCCGGACAGCGGCGGAATGGCGTTGGCGATGCCCTGGCCTTCGGCCTGGTGGCACTGGGCGCAGACGTTGAGATAGACCGTCGCACCCTGTTCCTTGCGCGGATCGGCGACCGGCTTCGGCGGCAGCTGGTCCGGCGTCGCCTTCAGGTAGGCGACGATGGCGTGGATGTCGGAGTCCTGGAGCTTCGACAGGCTGTCGTGGACGACCTCCGACATCGGGCCGAACACCGTGCCCTTGCCGGCGGCGGCCCCCGTCTTCAGGTAGTCGAACACCTGTTGCTCGGTCCAGCCGCCGATGCCGTCGCGCAGGTCGGAGGAGATGTTCGGCGCGAAGAAGGTGTCGATGCGGGCGCCGGCATACTGCTTCGAGGGCTCCATCGCCCCCATGATGTTGCGCGGCGTGTGGCACTCGGCGCAGTGGCCGGGGCCTTCGACGAGATAGGCGCCGCGGTTGATCTCCGCCGTCGCCTTGTCGTTCGGCACGAAGGTGCCGGCCGTGAAGAACATCGCCCGCCACACCGACAGCGAGGCGCGCACGTTGAAGGGGAATTCCAGCGTGTTCGGCTGGCGCGGCGCGTTCACCGGCGTAACGGTGTTGAGGTAAGCGCGGATCGCCTTGACGTCGTCCAGCGGCATCTTGGTGTAGGAGGTGAACGGCATCGCCGGATAGAGGTACTCGCCGTCCTTGCCGAAGCCTTCATGCAGCGCCCGGTAGAACTGCTCGTCGGTCCAGGCGCCGATGCCGGTCTCCTTGTCGGGCGTGATGTTCGGCGAGGTGATGCCGCCGAAGGGCGTGTCGAGCGTCAGGCCGCCGGCGAAGGGCTTGCCGCCCGGGCCGGTGTGGCAGGGCATGCAGTCGGCGGCGTCGGTCAGATACTTGCCCTTGGCGACGAGGTCGGCGCCCGGCGCCCCGGTCCCCTCCTGGGCCCCCGCCGGCGCCCCCGCCAGTGCCGCCAGCGCCACCGCGCCGAAGAGTGCCGCGCTGCGCGCCACGACACCGCCGCCAGATCGCGGCCGCGCCGCACCGATCCGCATCCCCATACCCACTCTCCCGTCTCTCTGCGGACCGTCGCCCGCCGGCCCGATCCTTCGAAGTCTTCCAACCATTCGGCATCGCCCGTTCTGGCGCAAGCCCCGCGGGCGCCGCACCCCCGTCGGCGACCCGCCGCAATCATGAACGCCGCCCCGGAATCGCCACGAAAAGACTGGCGGCACGCCCCTATCCCTGCATGCCGACGTCGCAGTCGCATGACGCAATGAGGGTGCGGCAGGGGGCCGTTGCAGTGGAGTATCCGCCATGACCCGTACCGGCGAACTGATCTCGCCTCGCATCGGCGACCTGCTGCAACGGACCGTCCTTCCGGTGATCCTCGTGCTGGCGGCGATGGCGCCGGCCTTCGCGGCGCCCGGTTCCGGATCCGGCATGGGCCACCTCGACAGTGCCGCCATGCAGGCCGCCGCCGGCGACGTCGTGCTCGGCGCCGGGGCGGCGACCGCCATCCTCGCCGGCATGGTGGTCGTCGTCGCCGCGTCCTGGCGCGGTTTCCGCGAGATGCTGCAGATCGACGACGAGGACGACGGCGGCCCCGACGAGGCGCCGCCGCGCTCCCGTCGCCATGCCGACGCCGAAGGCCGAGACACCGAGGGTCGAGACAGCGAAGGCTGAGACGCGGCGCGCGGCCCCGTCCCCTGGTTCACCGCGCGGGCGCGGCCTGGTCCCCTCGTCCACCGCGCCCGCCCTTGCCGCGGGGGCCGCGGCTGCCTAGCCTCCGGCGTCCTGAACCAGTGCCACGAGGCCCGCCATGCCGATCCTCAACCGGATCGCCGACCGCTCCGACGAGATCGCCCTCTGGCGCCGCCACCTGCACGCCCATCCCGAGCTGCAATACGACACCCACCTGACCGCCGCCTTCGTCGCCGACCGGCTACGCGCCTTCGGCGTCGACGCGGTGGTGACGGGCATCGGCCGCACCGGTGTGGTCGGCGTCATCCGCGGCAACAGGGGATCGGGCCGCACCATCGGCCTGCGGGCCGACATGGACGCCCTGCCGATTGAGGAGGCGACCGGCCGGGCGTGGTCGTCGACAGTCGCCGGCAAGATGCACGCCTGCGGCCACGACGGGCACTCGGCGATGCTGCTCGGCGCGGCACAGCACCTCGCCGAGACCCGCAACTTCGCCGGCACCGCCGTGCTGATCTTCCAGCCCGCCGAAGAGGGCGGCGGCGGCGCCAAGGCGATGATCGACGACGGGCTGATGGAGCGCTTCGGCATCGACACGGTCTACGGCATGCACAACATGCCGGGCCTGCCCGTCGGCAGCTTCGCCATCCGCCCGGGCGGCCTGCTCGCCTCCGCCGATACCGTCGAGATCGAGATCGAGGGCGTCGGCGGCCACGCCGCCTTCCCGCACGATTGCACCGACACGGTGCTCGCCGGCGCCGCCGTCGTGCAGGCGGTGCAGCAGATCATCGCCCGCAACGTCGACCCGCTGAAATCGGCGGTGATCTCGATCACCTGCTTCAACGCCGGCTTCACCGACAACGTCATCCCGCAGACGGCGAGGCTCCTCGGCACCGTCCGCGCGCTCGATCCGGGCGTCCGCGACCTGCTCGAGCGGCGGCTGCACGAGGTCGTGCCGGCGGCCGCCGCCGCCTACGGGGCGACCGCCCGCGTCACCTACCGCCGGGAGTATCCGGTGACGGTCAACCACGCCCGCGAGACGGCGTTCGCCGCCGATGTCGCGCGCGAGGTGGCCGGAGCGGGCAACGTCGATGCCGACCGGCCGCCGGAGATGGGGGCAGAGGACTTCTCGTTCATGCTCGAGAAGCGCCCCGGCGCGATGATCTTCGTCGGCAACGGCGACAGCGCGTGGCTGCACCACCCCGCCTACGACTTCGACGACGCCGCCATCCCGGCGGGCGCCTCCTATTGGGTGCGGCTCGTCGAGAAGGCACTGCCGGGGGCGTGAGTGCCGGCGACCGGCAAGCCCCGGCGCCCGTCCGATTCGCTCGCCGGGGGCTTGCGCCCGGCCGCGGCGCGGAGGACGTCTGGAGGGCGCGGCAATCGGGTCCACCACGATCTGCGACGCAGCCGCTCCGATCCTTCCTGCCCCGCCTCCGAGGCCCTTCCCATGACCAAGCTCTATTTCTCGCCCGGCGCCTGCTCGATGGCCCCCCACATCGTGCTGGAGGAACTTGGCCTCCCCTTCGAGGCGGTGCCGGTGATGCTGCGCAAGGGCGAGCACAAGACCGACGCCTATGCCGCCATCAACTGGAAGCAGAAGGTCCCGGCGCTCGAGATCGACGGCAAGCGGCTGACGGAAAACGTCGCCATCCTGTCCTGGCTCGGCTGGTCGAAGCCCGAGGCGAAGCTGATGCCGGCGCCGGGGACGTGGAAGGCGACCGAGGCCTTGTCTCTGCTCGCCTGGTTCTCCTCCGGCGTCCACCCGGTGATCGGCCGCTTCTTCCGCCCGTCCGCCTTCTGCGACCTGCCGGGGTCCGAGGAGGCCGTGAAGCGCCTCGCCGGCGAGGGCACGGCGCTGGCGTTCGCGGGCATCGAGGCGATGCTCGCCGGCAAGGACTGGCCGCTCGGCGACTATTCGGTGGCCGACGCCTACTGCTTCATCTTCCTGCGCTGGGCGAACCATCTCGGGATCGACGTCTCGGCCTACCCGAACTACCGCGCCCACGGCGAGCGCATGCTGGCGCGCCCGGCCGTGCAGCGCATGCTGGCGACGGAGGCGGCGGCACAGGCGGCTGCGGCCGCCGCCTGACGGGAACGTCCGGCCGCTGACGGACGCGCCCCGCGTTCGTCGGCGGCGTCCCCGGTGGGACGGCATTAACCTTTGGCGGGTCCCATCGGCGCGGGCGGATCGTTCCGATTCGCCGACGAGAGATCGACTGATGAACGTGATCCCGTTTCGCCGCCGTGCCGTGCCACCGCCCGACGACCTCGAGATCGATCTCTACACGGCGGTGGACGTGGCGATCCGGGACTTGCGCGACATCGCCGAGCACTGCGACGACACCGGCCGCCAGCTCGCCGAGGACTGCCGGCGGATGCTGGAGCGTGCCTATGCGGCCGAAGCGGAGACCTCGGTGGTGTGACGTCGCCGCATCCCGGCGGCGATGGTCCGTCCGTCGGGCTCAAGCCTGGGGCTGCGCGTCCTCCGGGCCGCGCAGCCACTCGCGCCAGATGCCGACGAGCAGCGCCATCAGCACCGGGCCGACGAACAGCCCGACGAGGCCGAGGGTGGAGACGCCGCCGATCAGGCCGAAGAAGGTGGCGAGGAAGGGCAGCTTGATGGGGCCGCCGACGAGATGCGGGCGCAGCGTCTTGTCGACGATGAACAGCTCGATCGAGCCCCACGCCAGGAGCACGAGGCCGGCGATCATCTTGCCGCTGCCGACGAGGTAGAGCGTGGCGACGACGACCGCCGTCGGCGCACCGCCGGGGATGAGCGCCATCACGCCGGTGATGACGCCGAAGAACACCGGCGAGGGGATGCCGGCGATCCAGTAGGCGATGCCGAGCACGATGCCTTCGCCGATGGCGATGATGCCCATGCCGACGACGGTGGCGCTGATCGTCGCCGGCACCACCCGCGAGAACGTGTGCCAGCGGCCCGGCAGGATGCGCTCGCCGACGCGGTCGAGCTGTGCTGCGAGCAGCAGGCCGTCCTTGTAGACGAAGAACAGCGCGATCAGCATGAACAGCATCGACAGCAGGAAGTGGAACGTCTGCCCGCCGGCGGCCAGCGCAATGCGGTAGATGTTGCCGATGTTCTCGCCGCTGGTGATGGTGACGAGTTCGCCCAGCGCGTGCGGGCGGTTGAGGTAGGTGTTCCATTGCTCGGCGAACCAGTCGCCCAGGAACGGCAGCGCCTGGATCCAGTCCGGCACCGGCGCCCCGACGCGGTTGGCCTCGAGCAGCCACTGCGTCCAGATCCGTGCTTCCTCGACGGCGTAGGAGATCGCCACGACGATCGGCAGCACGAGCACGGTGATGATGATGACGAGGGCGAGCGTCGCGGCGAGCGTGGTGTTGCCGCCGACGGACCGCACCAGCCGCGCATAGAGCGGCCAGCTCGCGAATCCGATGATCAGCGCCGCCAGCACCGGCACCAGGAAGCCACGGAAGAAATAGGCCCCGGCGACGAGCACCAGCACCAACAGCCAGCGGGCCACCGGATGCGGCGGCAACAACGGCGGTGGCGGCGGCTTCCGCTCGGCCCGCGACGGCCGTCCCACCTGCAAGTCGACCTCGTTCACGTCGTCCCGGCTCCCTCGCGATCCGGCGGATGCTACGACGCCAGAGGCCGGGCGGCCAGCGCCGACCGGCCGGTCGTCGCCGGAGCCCCCACCCGCCCACCGTTGCCACGTCTTCATGTCGAAATGACAGGCGGCCGGGGTCGGTCCGCCGAGGCGGCTTGACGGCGGCGGTGCGCCGTCGCATGCGGACGCCGACAGCGCCGTTCCGGCGCGCCGAGGTATGACCGTGCCGACCGACCCGTCGTTCGAGGATCGTCTCGCCGCCGCCGTGCGGCTGACCGACGCACGGCTCGCCGTGCTGGTGGGGCCGGCGCTCGGCGCGCGCGTGCCCGACCGCGTGCGCGACGCCATGGCCTATGCGCTGCTCGGCGGCGGCAAGCGCTTCCGGCCGTTCCTGACCATCGAGGCGGCCCGGCTGTTCGGCGGCGACGAGGTGCGGGCGGCGGCGGCCGGTGCGGCGGTCGAATGCCTGCACACCTACAGCCTCGTCCACGACGACCTGCCGGCGATGGACGACGACGACCTGCGCCGTGGCCGGCCGACGGTCCACAAGGCCTTCGACGAGGCGACCGCCATCCTCGCCGGCGACGGCCTGTTGACGCTCGCCTTCGAGGCGCTCGCCGATCCCGCCGTGCATCCGGACGCCGAGGTGCGCATCGCCCTCGTGCAGGCGCTCGCCCGCGCCGCCGGCGCCGACGGCATGGTCGGCGGCCAGGCCCTCGACCTCGCCGCCGAGAACGAGGATCTCGACGCCGCCCAGGTGGAGCGCCTGCAGGCGATGAAGACCGGCGCGCTGATCGTCGCCAGCGCCGAGATGGGGGCGATCGTCGCCAGCGCCCCGGACGAGGACCGCCGGCGCATCGCCCGCTTCGCCGCCCTCGTCGGCTCGGCCTTCCAGCTCGCCGACGACCTTCTCGACGTCACCGCCTCGGCCGACGCCGTCGGCAAGCGCACCGGCAAGGACGCCGAGCGCGGCAAGGCGACGCTGGTGGCGCTGAACGGCGAGGCGTGGGCGCGGCGGCGGCTTTCGGATCTGGTCGAGCAGGCGGCGGCGCTGTTGGCGCCCTATGGCGCGGCGGCCGGCACCCTCGTCGCGGCGGCGCGCTTCACGGCCGATCGACAGGCCTGACCACGGCCGAATGGCGCTGCGCCAGCGCGACGCCGCCGAGCACGAGGGCGTAGCCGACGCCGTGATACCAGGCCGGCGCCTCGCCGAGAAAGGCGATCGCCATCGCCGAGCCGAACACCGGGATCAGGTGGAAGAACGGCCCGGCGCGGTTCGGTCCGATCAGCTCGACGCCGCGGTTGAAGGTGACGTAGGCGATGAGCGACGGGAACAGGATGACGAAGACGATCGTCGCCACCGTCAGCCCGTCGGGCTGGAAGACGTAGCCGGTCGAGATCTCCCAGGCGAAGGCGGGGGCGAGCATCAGGCCGCCGAGGCCGATCAGCACCGTCAGGAACGACAGCGGGTGGATCGCCGGCCGGCTCTTCAGCAGTGCCGAGTAGAGCGCATAGATCGCCACCGCCCCCACCATCACCGCATCGCCGCGGTTGACCGTCAGCGACAACAGCACCGCCGGGTCGCCGCGCGTGACGATCGCCACGACGCCGGCGAGCGAGCACAGGATGCCGGCGAACTGGAAGCGCGTCAGCCGGTCGCGATAGAGGAGCAGCGACCAGGCGGCGATCATCAGCGGCATCACCGACTGCATGAGCAGGCCGTTGAGCGCCGCCGTCTCCTGTAGCGCCGCATAGGCGAGCGTGTTGTAGAGCGTCACGCCGGTCAGCGAGAGCAGCAGCAGGATCGGCAGCCGGCGGCGGATCACCGGCCAGTCGCGCCGCAACGGACCGAGCGAGAACGGCAGCAGCAGCAGGAAGGCGCCGATCCAGCGCGCCTCCGACAGCGCCACTGGCGGCACGTGGCCAGCGATGTAGCGCCCGAGCACGATGTTGGAGCTCCAGCAGAGCGGCGGGATCGTCAGCAGCAGATAGGGGTTGTCGAAGGCGCGGCGCAGGCGCGCGATCGCCGGAGAGGTCATGATCGGCGCGGGTCCTGGCGGCCGTCCTCGCCAGGCGAGGGACCGTTGACGGCGGGCGGGTGGGCGGGCTTGCCCGGCGGGACGCCATCATCCCCGCCGCCACCGGAATGTAAATGCCGCCCCGACGGTTCCCGGCCGGGCGCCGGACCCCGGTGCCGATCCTAGCCTGCGGCCTCGCAATGGGCGGCCAGCCGGTCGAGGCTGACGGCCCAGCCGCGGGCGTGGCCGTCGCGCGCCCTCTCGTCGAAGAACTGCTCGTGGACCAGCGTGAACAGCGTGCCGTCACCATCGGGCATGAAGCGCAGCGTCACCAGCGACAGCCGCTCCGGCGTCGACTGCCAGGCCCAGTCGAACACTAGCCGCTCGCCCGGCGCCACGTCCCGGTAGCCACCGCCGACGCCGTGCTGCTCGCCGTCCGGCGTGGCGAAGCGGATGAAGAAGCGGCCGCCGACGCGCACGTCGAGGTCGGCGCTCCCGAACACCGAACCCGCCGGTCCCCACCACTTCGCCAGCTGCTCGGGCCGGGTCCACGCGTCGTAGACTTTCGCCGGCGGCGCCTTGATCCGCCGGCGCACCATCAGGCTGGGCGTTTCCGCAGCTGCCGCGCCCGCGGCGGCGGAGGGCGCGGCCACCGCCGGAGCGGGCGCCGCGGCAGCGGCATGGGCGTTGTCCGGGGTCATGGCGTCTCGTCCTTGGCGGCTTCGGGGGCGGGGCGGGTCGCAGCCGTGCCGCGCTCCTCGGCGGCGTCCGCCTCGACCAGGGCGACGAGACGGTCGAGACCCGCGGTCCAGAACCGCTCGTAGCGCTCGAGCCAGGCCATCGCTTCGCGCATCGGCTCCGCCTCCAGCCGGCAGGTGACGGTGCGGCCGGTCTTGGTCCGCGCCACCAGCCCGGCCTCGCCGAGCACGTCGAGGTGCTTCATCACCGCCGGCAGCGACATCGCGAACGGCCGCGCGAGTTCGCTCACCGTCACCGCCTCCTCCGTGCCGAGACGCGCCACGATGGCACGCCGGGTCGGGTCGGCGAGGGCGGCGAACGTGCGGTCGAGAGTGGGGTGCGTTTGATTAACCATAGAGTTAACTATGGTGCGGCCGGTCCGCGAGGTCAAGGGGGCCGAGCGCGGGGCGACCAACGACGGGGCCGCGGCGGGTGACTGGCCGGGGGGGGGGCGCGGGGCGACGGGCGACGGGCGACGGGCGACGAAGTTCGCGGGGCATCGAAACAGGATGAGACGCGAACCCTCCCCCCTCGCGGGGGAGGTCGGCGGCGCAGCCGCCGGGAGGGGGGTGCCGCGCGGGATCGCGGCGAGAAAACAACCAGCCCCGAG
>JAESGX010000177.1_pt1 | contig 46834 bp, 37 predicted proteins | sample 9269801 | NCBI WGS metagenome assembly JAESGX01 (sample SAMN16773122, study PRJNA677054) | algae metagenome | isolation source: Pleurocapsa minor GSE-CHR-MK-17-07R and co-occurring heterotrophs from wet... | place: USA: Lower Calf Creek Falls, Grand Staircase Escalante National Monument, UT ... | reverse complement strand
GGTATGTGCTGCTGCTCGTCGAGAAGATCGAGATCGCCGTGCTCGCCGAGGAGATCGCGGCGCTGACGCACGCCGCCGGCGAGAGCATCGACGAGGAGGCCTGGCAGCGCCTGCGGGCGCTGAGCGCCGAGCACGCCCGCCGCGAGGGCGACTACCAGGCCGACGAGCGCGCGCTCGCCGACGAGGCACGCAAGATCCGCGCCGCCTACGGCGCCGGCGCCAGCCTGTCGATCGAGGCCGCGGGCGGGTAAAGCCTATACCGCGCGGATCGAACCGATCCGGATTGCGGATGTGCTCAAGCGTCTGGTTCTGAGACGATTTCTGATCAATCGAGCGAACCCATCCGATCGGAACGCGCTCCAGGGACGGGGATCAGTGGGCGGCCTGAGGCCTGGCGGCCATCCGTTCGCCCGGGTCAGCGGCGGCGGGCCCGGCATGGGGCGCTCCGGCGCCGCGTGACACATTGGGCGCGGGCGAATTTTGGGGCGCGGGCGAATTTTGGGGCGCGGACGGCGTTCTGAGCACGGGAGACATTTCTGTCACCGGAGAGATTTTGGGCATGGAAGACATCGAGGTGTCGTTGCCTGCTGCCACTTCTTCCCGAACACCAGCCTTGGGCCGATCCGACCCACATGGCACGGGGCTTGCGAGATGGACTGTGATGAACCGAGCGTCCGAGGATACCGTGCGTAAAGCTGCCGTCGACATCGCCGCCGTCGAGACCGATCCCGACCAGCCGCTGAAGGACGACGTCCGGCTGCTCGGGCAGATCCTCGGCGACACCATCCGCGAGCAGGAGGGCGAGGCGACCTTCGAGCTGATCGAGGCGATCCGCCGGCTGTCGGTCTCCGACCAGCGCAAGGCCGACCTCGCCGCCCGCCGCGAGCTCGACCGGCTGCTGACGCGGCTGTCGCCCTCCGAGACGGTCTCGGTGATCCGCTCGTTCAGCTACTTCTCCCACCTCGCCAACCTCGCCGAGGACTGCCACCACCTGCAGCGGCGCAACCGCGAGGAGGCGCTCGACGAGCCGACCGAAGGCAGCCTCGCCAACTCCTTCGCGCGCCTCGCAGAGGCCGGCATCGGTGCCGACAAGATCGCCCGCGCGCTGTCGCGCAGCTTCGTCTCGCCGGTGCTGACGGCGCACCCGACCGAGGTGCAGCGCAAGAGCACGCTCGACGCCGAGCGCGCCATCGGCGAGCTGCTGGCGGCGCGCCGCTCCCTGCGGGGGGCGCGGGCCCGGGCGGCCAACGACGCGCTGCTCAAGGCGCGCATCGTCCAGCTCTGGCAGACGCGGCTTCTGCGCTACACGCGGCTCACCGTGCGCGACGAGATCGAGAACGCGCTCGGCTACTATCGCACGACCTTCCTGAAGCAGATCCCGCGCGTCTACGAGGAGCTGGAGCAGCACCTCGGCCGGTCGGTGGCGCCGTTCCTGCGCATGGGCAACTGGATCGGCGGCGACCGCGACGGCAACCCCAACGTCACTGCCGAGACGCTGACGATGGCGCTCCGGCGCCACGCCGAGATCGTGCTGCGCCACTATCTCGTCGAGGTGCACGAGCTCGGCGCCGAGCTGTCGATGTCGCGCCGGCTCGTCGACTGCACGGCGGACCTGGTGGCGCTCGCCGACCGCGGCGGCGACGACAACGGCCACCGCGAGGACGAGCCCTACCGGCGGGCGCTGACCGGCGTCTATGCGCGCCTCGCCGGCACGCTCAGGACGCTCACCGGCACCGAGGCGCAGCGCCACGCGGTGGCGCCGGCGGTGCCCTATGCAACGCCGGAGGAGTTCCACTCCGACCTCAAGGTGATCGAGGAATCCCTGAAGCGCCACCACGGCGCCGCGCTGGTGGCGGTGCGGCTGTCGCCGCTATTGCGCGCCGTCGAAGTGTTCGGCTTCCACCTCGCCACCACCGACATCCGCCAGAGCTCCGACAAGCACGAGGCGGTGATCGCCGAGCTTCTCGCCGTCGCTCGCCTCGAGCCTGACTATTCGGCGCTGGCGGAGGAGGACAAGCGGGCACTGCTGCTGCGCTTGCTGCAGGATCCGCGGCCGCTGCGGGTGCGCGGCGCCGAGTATTCGGAGCTCGCGGTGGGTGAGCTCGCGATCTTCGAGGCGGCGCGGCAGCTGCGCCGGGAGTTCGGCCGCGAGGCGATCCGCCACTACATCATCAGCCACACGGAAAGCGTCAGCGACCTCCTCGAGGTGCTGCTCCTGCAGAAGGAGTGCGGGCTGATGGCGCGCACGCTGGCGCCGGCCGACGCCTCGCTCGCCACCGTGGATCTCGTCGTCGTGCCGCTGTTCGAGACGATCGAGGACCTGCGCGCCGCCGAGCCGATCATGCGCGCCTTCTACGACCTGCCCGGCATCGAGACGCTCGTTCGCAACTCCGGTGCCGAGCAGGACATCATGCTCGGCTACTCCGACAGCAACAAGGACGGCGGCTACTTCACCTCGAACTGGGAGCTCTATCGCGGCTCGACCGCGCTCGCCCGCCTGTTCGACGGCAAGCCCGGCCTGACGCTCAGGTTGTTCCACGGCCGGGGCGGTGCCGTCGGCCGCGGTGGCGGACCGAGTTACCAGGCGATCCTGGCGCAGCCGCCGGGGACGGTGAAGGGCCAGATCCGGCTGACCGAGCAGGGCGAGGTGATCAACGCCAAGTACGCCAACCCCGAAATCGGCCGGCGCCATCTCGAGACGCTGACGGCGGCGACGCTGGAGGCGACGCTGCTCGCCCCCGGCGAGGCGGCGCCGGCCGACTTCCTGGAAGCGGCGGCGGCGCTGTCGGAGCTGTCGATGCGGGCCTATCGCGGGCTCGTCTACGAGACCGAGGGCTTCACCGACTATTTCTTCGCGGCGACGCCGATCTCCGAGATCGCCGAGCTCAACATCGGCTCCCGCCCCGCCTCGCGGAAGGCGAACCGCCGCATCGAGGACCTCAGGGCGATCCCGTGGAGCTTCTCGTGGGGCCAGAGCCGGGTGGCGCTGCCCGGCTGGTACGGCTTCGGCTCGGCCGTCGAAGGCTTCCTCGCCGGCGACGAAGCCGGACGGATGCTGCTCCTGAAGCGGATGGGGTCCGCGTGGCCGTTCTTCCGCACGCTGTTGTCGAACATGGACATGGTGCTGGCGAAGGCCGACCTCGGCGTCGCCCGCCGCTATGCCGACCTCGTCGCCGACAAGGCGCTGGCGGAGCGCATCTTCGCGGCGATCGAGGCGGAGTTCGACCGCACGGTGCGGGCGCTCGACGCCATCACCGGCACCACCGAGCGGCTCGCCGACAACCCGACGCTCGCCCGCTCGATCGCCCACCGCTCCGCCTACATCGCGCCGCTCAACCACCTGCAGGTGGAACTGTTGCGGCGCTGGCGGGCGGGACAGGTCGACGAGAAGGCCCAGCGCGGCATCCTGATCTCGATCAACGGCATCGCCGCCGGGCTGCGCAACACCGGCTGACGGGCCGGTGTGGAGCGGTCCGGCAGGTGGCCCTTTTGGAATGGCTTGCAGTTTTGCGGCGAGACGCTATCTAAGCGACCCGGCCGACCGTGACCCACGACAGGTTTCGGTCCGGACCGCAAGAGGCCGAAGAGGCTTGGGCTTCAATCGTCCACGGCGTTCGGGGGACGGAGCGGGAGATCGAGGCGCGACGGGGCGGTGACGCCTCGGCGCATTTATTGTTTGGCGATCCTGCGTCGCCGCGACCCTTTTTCCGGCCGTCCCGCAGCGGGTTGGTCGACCTCGCGGATGGCGAGGAAGGGTGCGTCACCCTACCTATCGGTCGGGAAGATGGCGCGAGGCTGGTGCGGCCGGGCAACCGAGCGGCCGCCGGCGAGACCGGCGACGCCGGCCCCGTCGCGAGGAAACGACACGACGACCCGCGATCAGACGACCCGCTACCCGACGACCTGATACCTGACGATTTTCTACCCGACGACGTAATCGCAGACGACGTAATCGCAGACGACCTGGAGCAAGACATGGCAGCCAAGGCGACCGAGACCGAGGAAGCCCCGGAGCCCGCAGCCGAGACGTCTGACGGGCCGCTGCTCGATCTTTCGGACGCTGCCGTCAAGCGGATGATCAAGGCCGCCAAGAAGCGCGGCTACGTGACCTATGACGAGCTGAACGAGGTGCTCCCCTCCGAGGAGGTCACCTCCGAGCAGATCGAGGACACCATGGCGATGCTCAACGACATGGGCATCAACGTCATCGACGCCGAGGAGGCCGAAGAGGCCGAGCAGGCGGACGCCGGCGGTGCCGAGGAGGAGGGCGGCGAGCTCGTCGAGGCCCCCCCGACGGCGGTGGTGCGCACGACGACGACCCGCGAACCCTCCGAGCGCACCGACGATCCGGTGCGCATGTACCTGCGCGAGATGGGCTCGGTCGAGCTCCTGTCGCGCGAGGGCGAAATCGCCATCGCCAAGCGTATCGAGGCCGGTCGCGAGGCGATGATCGCCGGACTGTGCGAGAGCCCGCTGACCTTCCAGGCGATCATCATCTGGCGCGACGAGCTGATCGAAGGGAAGATCCTGCTCCGCGACATCATCGATCTCGAAGCCTCCTATGCCGACCCGGACGTCGAGGCGAAGGCCGAGGGCGAGGGTGACGGCGAGGACGGCGAGACGCCGGCACCGACGCCGGAGGACACCGACGACGGCGAGGACGACTACGAATCGAACGTCTCGCTCGCCGCGATGGAGACGGAGCTGAAGCCGAAGGTGCTCGCCACCTTCGACGTCATCGCCGAAAACTACAAGAAGCTGCGGCGTCTGCAGGACCAGAACGTCGAGCAGCGCCTGCAGAGCAAAGTCCTGTCGCCGAGCCAGGAGCGGCGCTTCAAGAAGTTCCGCGACGACATCGTCGCCGAGCTGAAGGAGCTGTCGCTCAACCAGCACCGCATCGACGCGCTCGTCGAGCAACTCTACGACATCAATCGGCGGCTGATGGGCCACGAGGGGCGGCTCTTGCGCCTCGCCGAATCCTACGGCGTGTCGCGCGACAGCTTCCTGCGCGAATACCAGGGCTCCGAGCTCGACCCGAACTGGACGCGGCGGGTGGCGAACCTGTCCGCCCGCGGCTGGCGCGAGTTCGTCTCGCGTGAGGCCAACCGCATCCGCGAGCTGCGCCAGGAGATCCAGAACCAGGCGACCGAGACGGGCCTCGAGATCATCGAGTTCCGCCGCATCGTCCACATGGTGCAGAAAGGCGAGCGCGAGGCCCGGCAGGCGAAGAAGGAGATGGTGGAGGCGAACCTGCGGCTCGTCATCTCCATCGCCAAGAAGTACACCAACCGCGGCCTGCAGTTCCTGGACCTCATCCAGGAGGGCAACATCGGCCTGATGAAGGCGGTCGACAAGTTCGAGTACCGCCGCGGCTACAAGTTCTCGACCTATGCGACGTGGTGGATCCGGCAGGCGATCACCCGCTCGATCGCCGACCAGGCGCGCACCATCCGCATCCCGGTGCACATGATCGAGACGATCAACAAGATCGTCCGCACCTCGCGCCAGATGCTGCACGAGATCGGCCGCGAGCCGACGCCGGAGGAGCTGGCCGAGAAGCTCGCGATGCCGCTGGAGAAGGTGCGCAAGGTCCTGAAGATCGCCAAGGAGCCGATCAGCCTCGAGACGCCGATCGGCGACGAGGAGGATTCGCATCTCGGCGACTTCATCGAGGACAAGAACGCCATCCTGCCGATCGACGCGGCGATCCAGAGCAATCTGCGCGAGACGACGACGCGGGTGCTTGCCTCGCTCACCCCGCGCGAGGAGCGCGTGCTGCGCATGCGCTTCGGCATCGGCATGAACACCGACCACACGCTGGAAGAGGTCGGCCAGCAGTTCTCGGTGACGCGCGAGCGCATCCGCCAGATCGAGGCGAAGGCACTGCGCAAGCTCAAGCACCCGAGCCGCTCGCGCAAGCTGCGCAGCTTCCTCGACAACTGAGCGTCCGCCCGCCTGGAGGCGGGCGGCGCCACAGCGCCACCGGAGCGACGATGTCCTTCCTGAAATCCCTGTTCGGGTTCGGCGGCAAGAGCGAGAGCGCCGGCAGTCCGGTGGCCGCCAAGGCCGTCAAGGAGATCGAGCACAAGGGCTTCACCGTCCGGGCGGTCCCCTTCCAGGAGGGTGGCCAGTACCAAACGGCCGGCGCCATCGTGAAGGTGGTCGACGGGGTGGAGCGCGAGCACCGCTTCATCCGAGCCGACCGCTTCGGCTCGATCGACGCCGCCGCCGACGTGGCGCTCGCCAAGGGCCGCCAGATCATCGACGAGCAGGGCGAGAAGATCTTCTCCCGCGAAGGGTGAGGGCAGGGACGCCTCCTTCGGCGGCGAGCCGCTGCCCCACCGGTCATTCGAGTCCATCGCAATGGCGAGCAGACGGTCCTGCTTGTGCGTTTCTGCGGGGCAGGGACCCCGCTCTTTCCGCGATCTCCCATTTTGGGCGCGTCCGCGGTACAGTGGCCACATGAACGTCGTCGCCGGCATCTTTGAAACCGTCGGAGCGACGCCCGTCAGCCGGGCGGCGGACGGGCTTGCGCGTCGCGCCTTCACGGTCGCCGACCTCGAGAAGATGGTCGAGGTCGGGCTCGTAGACCCCGACGAGCGGCTCGAACTGATCGGCGGGGAGATCGTGCCGATGTCGCCGAAGGGGAACCGGCACGAGGCGATCAAGGGCGCGATCAATTTTGCATGGGGCCGAGCATGCCCCGACGACTTTATGTTCATGCCCGAAACGGGATTGACCCTGTCGAAGACGACTTATCTCGAACCCGACTTCATCGTCTTCTCGCGTGAGCGCCCTTTGGCGGAAATCCGCGGGCCGGACGTGCTTCTAGCGGTCGAGGTGGCGGATTCGTCGCTGGACTATGATCTTCGCCGCAAGCCGCTGATCTATGCCGAGCATGGTGTGCGGGAACTCTGGGTGGTCAACGCCGCGGCCCGGACGGTGCGCGTCCACATCGGCCCCGGCCCAGGCGGTTACGCCTTCGCGCGCGAATATTGTGCGTCGGACCGTCTGGAGCCGACGGCGGCGCCCCGCGACTTCGCCTTCGCGCTGGACGCCCTTACAGCCGTGTGAGGCTTTGAGACTTGCGCCGGCGCCGGCCCTCTGCCATCCCGCAGCGCCATGTCCGACGCCCCCGCCCCCGCCCGGCCGATCACGATCTATGTCGATGCCGATGCCTGTCCGGTGAAGACGGAGATCTACCGTGTCGCCGAGCGCCACCGGCTGCCGGTCACCGTGGTGGCGAACCAGCCGATCGCGGTGCCGCGGGAGGACTGGATCACCCGCGTGCACGTCGGCGGCGGGCCGGACGTGGCCGACGACTGGATCGCCGAGCGGGCGGGGAAGGGCGATGTCGTCGTTACCGCCGACGTGCCGCTCGCCGACCGCTGCGTCAAGGCGGGGGCATCGGTGATCTCGCCGACCGGGCGCGCCTTCACCGAGGCCTCGATCGGCATGGCGCTCGCCACCCGCAACCTGCTGGACGACTTGCGCTCCGCCGGCGAGGTCACCGGCGGGCCGAAGCCGTTTTCCCCACGCGACCGCTCCGCCTTCCTCTCTGCCCTCGACCTCGCGATCGTGCGGCTGAAGCGAGCCGGCTTCGGCGCCTGAGGCTCACCGGATCGTCTTGATCAGGCCGGCGTCGGGGAAGCAGGTGGCGGCAAGGCCGTTCTTCGCCTGCCACGCGCCAATCGCGGTCCGCGTCTTGAAGCCGACGAGGCCGTCGGCGCCGCCGACGTCGTAGCCGAGGGCGACGAGGCGCTGCTGCATCGCCCGCACGTCGCCGCGACTGAAGCCGGCCTTGGTGCCCCAGGCGCCGCGGATGCGGCCGTCGGCGGCGAGCCGGTCGGCGAGGTGGCCGACGAACAGGGCGTAAAGGTCGGACTCGTTGTAGGTCTTCAGGACGTAGAAGTTCTGCGAGACGAGGAAGGCCGGGCCGAGGCGGCCGGCCGGCATCATCAGGAAGCGGGTCTCTCCGGCCTTGCCGGGGGGTGCCGTTCCATCGTGGCGGGTGACGCCGGCCTTCGTCCACGACGACAGCGGATGGCCCTGCTCGGGGCCCTCCAGGGCGCAGGTGACGGCATCGGGCACTACCGCCTCGACGCCCCACGGCTCGCCGGTCCGCCAGCCGTGCTGCTTCAGATAGTTGGCGATCGAGGCCAGTGTGTCGGGCACCGAGCGCCAGATGTCGCGGCGGCCGTCGCCGTCGAAGTCGACGGCGTAGGCGAGGTACTTCGAGGGCAGGAACTGCGGCTGGCCGAGGGCGCCGGCGACCGAGCTCTTCATTTCGGCGAGCGGGATGTGGTCGCCCTCGAGGATTTCCAGCGCCGCGACGAGCTCGGGCAGGAACATTTCGCGCCGTGTCGCCATGAAGCCCTTGGTGGCCAGCGTCTGGATGGCGTTCTTCGGGATCGCGGCGCGGCCATAGGCCGATTCGCGGCCCCAGATGGCGACGACGATCTCCTTCGGCACGCCATAGCGTTGCTCGATCGCCGCGAGCGTCTTGCCCCATTCGCGCACCAGCGCGCGGCCGCCCTTCACGAGCGGGGCGATCTTGTCCTCGGAGAGATAGCGGCCGGGGCTCTGGAACTCTGCCTGCCACTGCACCTGCGGCGGCTTCGGCGTCGTGCCGGGCGGGACGAGATCGGGCAGCTTCCAGTCGAGGGTGACGCCGGAAAACGCCGCCGTGAAGGTCGCCTCGGAGACCCCCTTCTGGCGCGCCAGCGGCCACACCGTCGCCTGCAGCCAGTCGCGGAACGCCGTCTCGGCGGCCGCCTTCGACTGGGCGAGCGCAGGCGTCGCGAGGGCGGCGAGGGCGACGGCGAGGACGAGGGCGGCGGTGCGGAAGACGGCGAGCATGGCGATCCGGGCGGTTGTTGGGGCCGCCAGTGTCGCGGTTGGGGTGGGGGAGGGACGCGTCGTGCCGCGGGTGAGGTCGCCGATCCTACTCCCACCGGCCGTCCCGATCTCTCCCGTCCCGGCCGTCGGCGAGGCCGAGGTCTCGGCGGAGATGGGGCGACAGGCGGTCCGGGTCGAGGCGGGTGGGGCGGCCGTCGGGCTCGCCCGTCAAGCGGGGCGGGGCGATCAGGGCGAGCACGGCGGCGAGGATCGGGGACATCGGCTTGCCTCAGCGCTATCAATGTCTAGGCTGAGACAATGCCTGCGCCTGCGGCGCGCAACCAACGAAAGCTCGATCAGGCCATACAAGGCACCCTTATGGCTAAAGACCCTCTGTCGACGGCGCTGCCGGTGCTGCCGCCGCTCGCCGCCGTGCGCTGCTTCGAGGCGGCGGCGCGCCATCTGTCGTTCACGCGGGCGGCGACGGAGCTCGCGATGACGCAGGCGGCGGTGAGCTACCAGATCAAGGGGCTGGAGGAGCGGCTCGGCGTGGCGCTGTTCCTGCGGGGGCCGCGCGGGGTGACGCTGTCGGAGGCGGGCCGGCGGCTCGCGCCGGCGGTGACGGGGGCCTTCGGCGACCTGCGCGAGGCGTTCGCGGCCATCGGCGGCGAGCGCGGCGGCACGCTGACGCTGTCCGTCGTCAACAGCTTCGCCGCCCACTGGCTGCTGCCGCGGCTCGGCGGCTTCGGGCGCGCCCATCCGGAGGTTGCCGTCCGGCTCGAGGTTTCGGCCGAGCTCGTCGATTTCGCCCGGCGCGACGTCGATGCGGCGATCCGCATGGGCAGAGGCGATTGGCCCGGGCTCGCTCGCCACTGCCTGATGCCGGTGACGTTCACGCCGATCCTGTCGCCGCAGCTGCTCGCGGCGTACGGGCCGCTCAGCACCCCGGCGGACCTTTTGGCGCTGCCGCTGATCGACCCTGTCGACCCATGGTGGGGCGAGTGGTTCGCGGCCGCCGGCGTCGTCGCCCCGGAACTCGGGGCGCGGCCCGGCCTGTGGGTGGCGACGCAGACGCTGGCGGCGCAGGCGGCGCTCTCCGGACAGGGCGTGGCGATCCTGTCGCCGGACTTCTTTGCCGACGAACTCGCCCGCGGGGCGCTCGTGCAGCCGTTTCCGCTCCTCCACGCCCCCGGCAGCGCCTACTTTCTCGTCTACCCGGCGGCGCGCCGGCGGGCGCCCCGGGTGGCGGCGTTCCGCGACTGGGTGCTGGCGGAGGCCGGCGTCGGGGAGGGCGTGACACCCGCTCAGGCGGGGGCCGGGCCGGCGTCGAACCGGTCGCCGGCGGCGGCGCCCCCGGCGGAGCCGCGGTCTGCCACGCCGGGTGCCGCCGGCCCCGCCGCCTCGAAGCCGCCGGTCTGACGGAGCGCCTCGGCGACGGCGATGCCGCAGGCGACGGCGAGGTTGAGCGAGCGGCGGCCGGGTCGCAGCGGAATGCGCACGCGGGCGTCCGCCGCCGCATGCACGGCGGGCGGCGCGCCGGCCGATTCGCGGCCGAACAGCAGCACGTCGTCGGCGGCGAAGGCGAAGTCGCAGTGGCGCGTCTCGGCCGCGGTGGTGAACAGCACCAGGCGGCCGCCGCCCGTCGCGCCGCCCCGGCCGGCGATGAAGGCCTCCCACGAGACGTGGCGGGCAAGGGCGGCGTGCTCGGCATAGTCGAGGCCGGCGCGTCGGAGCGCGCGGTCGGAGAGCTCGAAGCCGGTCGGGCCGATGACGTCGACGGCGACGCCGAAGCAGGCGGCGAGCCGCAGGATGGTGCCGGTGTTCTGCGGGATATCCGGCTGGTAGAGAGCGATCCGCACCGTATCCTCCGACGCAGCCGCCGCGGCGTTCACCAGCGACCACAGAACCTTGCGACATTCGGTCCGTCGCGCGGCCGCGAGGCTGGACAAGTTCCAGCGGCGATGCAACTAAACGCGCAACGAGGTAAGCCGTGCAGAGCCGGCGACCACTGGTATTGTCGCATGGCGTGATCGCCGCGCAGCAGCGCAAGATCAGCCGTTCCGGGCAATGCCCCGACGCTCGCGCACAGCCCGCTTTCGCGGCATCGACAGGAGCCGGCCTTGGCGACCATGGAACACCCCGAACCGACCCGCCGCGACTTTCTCTACATCGCAACCGCGGCGCTCGCCGCGGTGGGCGCCGGCTCGGTGATCTGGCCGTTCATCGACCAGATGAACCCCGACGCCTCGGCGCTGGCGCTCGCCACCACCGAGGTCGACATCTCGGCGGTCGAGGAAGGCCAGTCGATCACGGTGAAGTGGCGCGGCAAGCCGGTGTTCGTGCGTCACCGCACGGCCAAGGAGATCGAAGAGGCTGAGGCCGTCGCCATGGCCGACCTTCCCGATCCGCTCGCCCGCAACGCCAACCGCGAAGCCGAGGCGCCGGCCACCGATCCGAACCGCGCCGCCGAGGGCAAGGAGCCCTGGCTGGTGATGGTCGGCGTCTGCACGCACCTCGGCTGCGTGCCGCTCGGCCAGGCCGGCGACTTCGGCGGCTGGTTCTGCCCGTGCCACGGCTCGCACTACGACACCGCCGGCCGCATCCGCAAAGGCCCGGCGCCGGAAAACCTGCACGTGCCGCGGTATGCGTTCACCTCCGACACCGTCATCCGGGTCGGCTGAAGAAACAGTTCTGGGAAGCGCACACATGTCCGGTCCTTCGAGCTATCAGCCGAACTCCCGCTTCGAGAAGTGGCTCGAGGCGCGGCTGCCCATCATCAGTGTCATGCACGCCCAGGCGGTGGATTTCCCGTCGCCGAAGAACCTCAACTATTTCTGGACGTTCGGCGGCATCCTCACCGTCATGCTCGTCTCGCAGATCATCACCGGTGTCGTGCTGGCGATGCACTACACCCCGAATGCCGCGATGGCCTTCGCCTCCGTCGAGCACATCATGCGCGACGTCAACTACGGCTGGCTGCTGCGCTACATGCATTCGAACGGCGCATCGATGTTCTTCATCGCCGTGTATATCCACATCTTCCGCGGCATGTACTACGGCTCCTACAAGGAGCCGCGCGAGGTGTTGTGGATCCTCGGCGTCATCATCTTCCTGCTGATGATGGCCACCGCCTTCATGGGCTACGTGCTGCCGTGGGGCCAGATGTCGTTCTGGGGCGCCACCGTCATCACCAACCTGTTCTCGGCGTTTCCGGTGGTCGGCGAAGGCATCGTCACCTGGCTGTGGGGCGGCTTCGCCGTCGACAACCCGACGCTGAACCGCTTCTTCGCCCTGCATTACCTCCTGCCGTTCATGATCGCCGGCGTCGTCTTCCTGCACATCTGGGCGCTGCACGTCGCGGGTAACAACAACCCGACCGGCATTTCCGTCAAGTCAAAGCAGGATACGGTGTCCTTCCATCCGTACTACACGATGAAGGATGCGTTCGCGCTGGTCTGCTTCTTCATCTTCTTCGGCTGGTTCCTGTTCTGGGCACCGAACTACCTCGGCCACGCGGACAACTACATCGAAGCCAATCCGCTGGTGACGCCGGCCCACATCGTGCCGGAGTGGTACTTCCTGCCCTTCTACGCCATCCTGCGCGCCATCCCGTCCAAGCTCGGTGGCGTGCTGGCGATGTTCGGCGCCATCGCGGTGCTCTTCCTGCTGCCCTGGCTCGACACGTCGAAGGTCCGCTCGGCCAACTTCCGGCCGCTGTTCCGGCAGTTCTTCTGGGTGTTCGCGGTCGTCTGCGTCATCCTCGGCTGGCTCGGCTCGAAGCCGGCGGAGGGCATCTACGTCATCCTGTCGCAGATCTTCACGGCCTACTACTTCCTGCACTTCCTCGTCATCCTGCCGGTGATCGGCATGATCGAGACGCCGAAGCCGCTTCCCACGTCGATCTCGGAGGCGGTGTTGAAGAAGAGCGGAGGAGGGGCCGGCCGTCCGGCGGCCGCCGCTGCCGCACCCGAGCACAGGGGTTGAGGCCGTGGTCGAGCAGTTCGCGCAAGGACGAGACGTCATGACGAAGCGCACGACCGATACGACGCGCTGGTTCGACACCCGGCACGGCCTGGGTGCCCGCCTGCGCACGGCGATCGCCGCCGTGGTGATGCTGGCGACCGGCGGTGGCGCCGCTCTGGCCGCCGGCGAGGGACCGCACGTCGTCAAGCAGAACTGGAGCTTCGCCGGTCCGTTCGGCAGCTATGATCCGGCGCAGCTGCAGCGCGGCTTCAAGGTCTACCGGGAGGTCTGCTCGGCCTGCCACGGCATCAAGCTGGTGGCGTTCCGCAACCTCTACGAGCCCGGCGGTCCGCTGTTCTCCGAGGCGGCGGCGCGCCAGATCGCCACCGAATACACGGTCATCGACGGGCCGAACGCCGACGGCGAGATGTTCGAGCGGCCGGCCCGCCTGGCGGATCGCTTCCCGTCGCCCTATGCAAACGAGGCTGCGGCGCGCGCCGCCCAGGGTGGCGCCTATCCGCCGGACCTGTCGCTGATCGCCAAGGCCCGCGCCGTGCAGCGCGGCTTCCCTTGGTTCGTGTTCGACATCTTCACGCAATACCAGGAAGCCGGCCCCGACTATCTCTATGGGTTGCTCACCGGCTATGCCGAAGAGCCGCCCGAGGGCCTCGAGGTGCCGCCGGGGATGCATTACAACACGCACTTCATCGCCGGAAACCTGCTGGCGATGCCGAATCCGATGTCCGACGAGCAGGTCGAGTACACCGACGGTACACCGCAGACGGTCGACCAATACTCGCGCGACGTGGCGGCCTTCCTGATGTGGACGGCGGAGCCGACGCTCGACCAGCGCAAGCAGCTCGGCTTCAAGGCGATGATCTTCATGGTGGTGTTCGCCGGTGCTCTCTACTTCACCAAGCGCAAGCTGTGGGACGGGGTCGCGCACTGAGCGACCCGGCTCCACGACCAAGCCCCGATCCGAAGGGCGCCGCAGCGATGCGGCGCCCTTCGCGCGTCTGGCGGCCGGCGATGCGGCGGGCGGCGGTTTGGCGGGGGGCGGGGTGCATGCGGCGATGACGGCGGTGCAGCGTTCCTCCGGCGACCTCATCGCCGACCGCCGGTTCCTCTATGGCGAGGGCCTGCTCGAAGACGGTGATGCAGTGGCGGCGGCGGAGCTGTTCGAGCAGGCGCTGGAGATCGCCCCGGACTGGCCGGACGGTCATGCCGGGCTGGCGCGCGCCCGGGCGGCCGCAGGGGACGGCGCCGGTGCCGCCGCCGCGTGGCGGCGCGTGCTGGCGCTGGAGCCCGCGGACGTGCTCGGCGCGCGTCTGCATCTCGGTTTGCTCGGCGCCGCCACCGTGCCGGCGGTGCCGCCGCCCGCTTATGTGGCGGCACTGTTCGACCAATATGCGCCGGACTTCGAGGCGGCGCTGGTGGATCGGCTCGACTATGCGGCGCCCCAGGCACTTGCGGCTTTGGTGGCCGAGACGGGTCGGACCTTCGCCCACGCCGTCGACCTCGGTTGCGGGACGGGGTTGATGGCGGCTGCGCTGCGCGGCGCCGTCGCCCGCCTCGACGGCATCGACCTGTCGGCAGCGATGCTGGAAAAGGCGGCCGCCAAGGGCCTCTATGACGACCTCGCCGTCGGCGACATCGGCGCGGTGCTGGCCGACCGGCCAGGCCGCTACGACCTCGCGCTCGCCGCCGACGTGCTGTGCTATCTCGGCGACCTCACGCCGGTGCTGGCGGCGGTGGCCGCGAGCCTCGTGCCCGGCGGGCTGTTCGCCTTCAGCGTCGAGACGCTGGCGGAGGACGATCCCGAGGACTGGGTGCTGCGACCGTCGCTGCGCTACGCGCATCGGCCTGAAGCAGTCGTCGCGGCGGCGCGACGGGCCGGGTTCGCCAGCTTGCGCCGGGTCGACGGGCCGCTGCGGCTCGACGCCGGCGAGCCCGTCGCCGGCGCGGCGTTGCTGCTGCGGCGGGAAGCGTAGGCCTCGCCGGTCGTCGCCCTTCGAGCGGGGCGCCCACTGGAAACTCCGCCGCTGGCCGGAGCCGTGACCCTTCAATGATGCTGGCGACTTGCGGGGCCAGCCCCGTCGCCCGATACTGGCACCGCGATTGCTCTGGTGCGGTCGCATCGCCACGGGGTGTTCGACGCGCATGAACCACAGGCTGCCGTGACGACCCGCCATCGCTTTCTGATCGTGGACGACCACCCGCTCTTCCGCGGCGCCCTCCGGCAGGTGCTCGAGGGCTCGTTCCCGGCTGTCGTCATCGACGAGGCGGGGACGCTTGACGAGGTGACGGCGCTGTTGACGCGTCTCGACGACGTCGACCTCGTGCTGCTCGACCTCGCCATGCCGGGCGTGCGCGGCTTCTCGGGGCTGCTGCTGTTGCGGGCGCAGTTCCCGACGATCCCGGTGGTGGTCGTCTCCGCCACCGAGGAACCGTCGGCGATGCGGCGGACGGTCGAGTTCGGTGCGTCGGGCTTCATCCCGAAATCGCTCGGCGTCGAGGCGATCCGCACGGCGGTGACGACGGTGCTCGCCGGCGACGTCTGGACGCCGCCGGAGGCGCGCCTCGGGGGCGCCGCCGACGACGAGGCGGTGGCGGTGGCGCGCCGGCTCGCGACGCTGACGCCGCAGCAGGTGCGCGTGCTGATGATGCTGAGCGAGGGGCTGCTCAACAAGCAGATCGCCTATGAGCTCACCGTCTCGGAAGCGACGGTGAAGGCGCACGTCTCGGCGATCCTGCAGAAGCTCGGGGTGGAGAGCCGCACCCAGGCGGTGATCGCCGCAGCCCGCCTGACCAATGGCCAGACCGCCTTCGCCAACTGAGCTTGGCCGTCTCGGCGCCTCTATTCGGCGGCGGCGCGGTCGGCGCCGAGACGGGCGAGCAGCGCGCGCAGCATCGCCGGCTTCAGTGGCTTGTTGAGCACCGTCACACCCGTCGTGGCGGCGGCGGCGCGCATCGCCGGCGTGCGGTCGGCGGTGATGAGGATCGCCGGCAGCGACGCGCCGAGGCGGCGGCGCAGCGCGGCGACGGCGTCGAGCCCGTCGCCCTCGTCGAGGTGATAGTCGACGATGGCGACATCGGGAGCGGTCGCCTCGCCGTCGAGGGCGTGCTGGGCAGCGGCGAGCGAGCCGGCGGTGACGACCCGGCAGCCCCATCCCGACAACAGCGCCGCCATGCCGTCGAGGATCGACGGCTCGTTGTCGATGCACAAGACGACGAGGGGGGTGAGCGGTGCGGCCGTCATCGCGCCGGGGAGCGCGGTGTCGCGGGCGGAGGGCGCCTCGCGCGAGATCGGCAGCATCACCGCGAAGCGCGCACCGGCGCCGAGCCGGGAGGTGACCACCACCGGCAGGTCGAGCACGCGGGCGATGCGCTCGACGATCGACAGCCCGAGCCCGAGGCCCTTGGCCGCCTTCATGCCCGGCTCGAGGCGCAGGAACTCGGTGAAGATCGCCCGCTGCTTCGACAGCGGGATGCCGATGCCGGTGTCGAGCACCTCGATCGAGACGGCGCCGCGCCGCCGCCGGCAGCCGACCAGCACGCGGCCGGAGGGCGTGTACTTCACGGCGTTGGAGATGAGGTTCTGCAGGAGCCGCCGCAGCAGCCGGCGATCGGTGCGCACGGCGAGGCCGCAACGCAGCACGGTGAGCTCGAGACCACGCTCGCGGGCGATCGGCGCGAATTCGACGGCGAGGCCCTGCAGCAGCTCGTCGATGGCGAACACCGAGGGCTCCGGCTTCATCGCGCCGCCATCGAGGCGGGAGATGTCGAGGACGGCGCCGATGATCTCCTCGACCGATTCGAGCGAGGCGCCGACGTTCTCCACCATCGGCCGGAGCGGCCCCTCGCCGGTGCGGTCGACGAGGGTGGTGACGTAGAGGCGGGCGGCGTTCAGCGGCTGCAGGATGTCGTGGCCGGCGGCGGCGAGGAAGCGCGTCTTGCCGAGATTGGCGTCCTCGGCCGCCGCCTTGGCGCGGATCAGTTCCTCGTTGAGGCGGAGGAGCTCGTCGGTGCGCTCGCGGACGCGCTGCTCGAGCGCCTCGGCGGCGCGCACGCGGCCGGTCATGTCGGCGACGGTGAGCACGAGGCCGCCGTCCGGCATCGGGCTGGAGCGGGCCTCGACGACGCGGCCGTCGATGCGCTCCTGGATCTCGCCGTCGGCGGCGAGCAGCCGGGAGATGCGCTCGGCCACCAGCCGGTCCGGGTCGCCGTTGCCGAGGCCGCCGCTTTCGGCGACGTGGGAGAGGATGGCGCGCAAGGGCGTGCCGACGAGGCCGAAGTCCGCCGGCAGCGCCAACAGCGAGCGGAAGCGCCGGTTCCAGCACGACAGGCCGAGTTCGGGATCGAAGACGGCGATGCCCTCGTCGACCTGGTCGAGAGCGGTCTGCAGGAGGTCGCGGTTGTGCTGGATGGCGGCGGTGGCGTCGTCGAGCAGGCGGTGGGCGCTCTTCGTCGACGGATCGCGGCGCTTGACCAGCAGAGACAGCACGAGGCGCGAGGAGGCCGCACCGATGGCGCTCGCGAGCAGCTGCTCGCTGAAGCGCAGCAGCGCCGGGTCGGCGGCCTGGTGTGGCGAGAGCGCGACGCCGCGGTCGCTGGCGTGGCGGACGAAGGCGCGCTCGGCGCGCTCCGCGCCGAGATAGCGCGTCACCGTCGCCTTGAGGTCGCCGACGGTGACGGCGGTGCGCCCGAAGCGCAGCGTCGGCGCCGGGCCGAGGTCGCTCGGCACGAAGATCGAGGCCTGCAGGCGCTCCAGCGGCTCCAGCGCACGCGTCAGCGAGAAGAACACGAAGGCGCCGATGTTGGCGGCGATCGACCAGAACACCCCGTGGATGAACGGGTCGAAGGCCAGCGTGAACAGCGCCTGCGGGCGCAGCAGCCAGAGGCCGAACGGGCCGTTCTCGAGGATCGAGGCCGGGATCAGTCCGTTCGCCACGAAGTTCGGCAACAGCAGCGTGTAGCACCAGACGGAAAAGCCGGTGACCATGCCGGCGATCGCCCCGCGCGCCGTCGCCCGCCGCCAGATCAGGCCACCGAAGAAGGCCGGCGCGAACTGCGCGATGGCGGCGAACGACAGGAGCCCGATCTGCGCCAGTCCGGCGGAATCGCCGGCGGCCCGATAGTAGAAGTAGGCGAGCAGCACGAGGCCGATGATGGTGGCGCGCCGCACGGCGAGCAGCGTCCGGCGCATGTCGGCGACGTCGCCGCCGCGCCGGCTGACGATCAGCGGGATGACGATGTCGTTGGAGATCATGATCGACAGCGCCACCGTCTCGACGATCACCATGGCGGTGGCGGCCGACAGCGCGCCGGCGAAGGCTGCGAGCGTCACCGCATCGGCGCCGGCGAGCATCGGCAGCGCCAAGACGAAGGTGTCGGCGTCGGCGCCGCCGCCGAAGCGGAGCATTCCGGCGGCGGCGATCGGCACGACGAAGATGTTGATGAGGAGCAGATAGAGCGGGAACAGCCAGACGGCGCGCTTCAGCTCGGCGTCGCTGTTGTTCTCCGTCACGGTGACGTGGAATTGCCGCGGCAGCATCAGCGCGGCGACGAAGGACAGCATCGACAGGACGAGCCAGGTGCCGCCGTTCGGCGCCTCCTCGAACACCGCGCGGATCTCGGGGTGGGCGCGGACGGCGTCGATCAGCGCACCGGCGCCGCCGAACATCGAGAAGGTGACGTAGGTGCCGACGACGAGGAAGGCGATCAGCTTGACGACGGACTCCGTCGCGACCGCCAGCATCATGCCTTCCTGGTGCTCGGTGGCGTCGGCGTGGCGGGTGCCGAACAGGATGGCGAACACCGCCATCGCGAAGGCGACGAGCAGCGCCACATCGCCGACGAGGCCCGCAGCCGCCCCCGTCGGCGGGCCGATCGCGAGGTGCTGCAGCATCGTCTCGACCGAGATCGAGACGGCCTTCAGCTGCAGGGCGATGTAGGGAATGACACCGACGACGGCGATCAGCGTGACGACGGCGGCGACCGCCTGGCTCTTGCCGTAGCGGGCGGCGATGAAGTCGGCGATCGAGGTGATCTTCTCCGCCTTGGCCAGACGGATGACGCGCCGAAGCAGCGGGAAGCCGACGAGGAAGAGCAGCGCAGGGCCGATATAGATCGTCAGGAACTCGAGGCCGCCGTGGGTGGCGAGGCCGACCGAGCCGAGGAAGGTCCACGAGGTGCAATAGACGGCGAGCGTCAGCGAATAGATCCACGGCCGCCCGCCCGGCCGCGGCTTGCGGCGGGCGCGGTCGCCATAGCTCGCCACGGCGAACAGCAGTCCGATGTAGACCACCACGCAGGCGACGACGACCCAGCCCTGCAGCATCCGCTTTTCTTCCGCCCCGCCGATCGGGTTCCGCTCCGCCGGCATCGCATCACAACCGGGCGGGGCTGTCCATGAAGCGGGACAGACGGTGCGCGAACGGCGTCTCGGCGCGCTTTCGCGAATGGCCCGTCCCGTGGGATAGTGTGGGCAAGGCGCGGCGAGACGGACAATGCGCGCGGGGAGGCGATGTGACGATCCTGAAGGACATGCAGGCGACGGCGGCCTCGATCGTCGCCGGTCTCTTCCGCAAGCCGCCGCCGATCGCTGACGTCTCGGCGCTGGCCGACTTCATCGATGAGCGCGCCGCCTTCACGGTGCAGAAGTGCGTCTACGAGTACTCGCGCGCCCGCTCCGGGACGATGTCGCAGAAGCTGTTCAAGGAGAAGGGCTTCCTCGCGGCCGTCGACGCCTCGCGCTGGCTCGGCTACCCGATGGGGCTGGTCGACGTCTCCGAGGCGGTGCTGTCGACGCTGCGCGACGACGGCACGGCGGTGGGGCCGGACGCCGTCACCGGGCTGATCCGCACGGCCCAGGCGATCACGGCGCGCTATCCGGTGCCGGAGGGCTTCGATAGCGACTTCTGGGAGAAGGCGCGGGTGGCTGTGGCGGAGCGGCTGAAGCGCGCCTCGCTGGCGCCGCCGCGGCTCGTCAAGGACATCCCGAAGGACCATGCGCGAGAGTTCTTCGACAACCTGCCGATCCATCCGGAGCTGCGCAAGAACGACTTCGAGCTGATCCGCAACACGCTGTGCGCCAATCTCTGCCGCATCTCCGACGACCTCTCGCAACGGCTCGACCGGCCGGCGCTGGTGGCGGCGCTGGCGGCGGAGGGCGCGCGGGCCGCCTGACGGGGGGTGTTCCATGGTGGCCTTGAGTGCGATGCCGCTGATCGCGCTGGAGGCGATCGTGCTGGACACCGAGACGACCGGGCTCGACGTCAAGACGGCCCATATCCTCGAGATCGGCGCCATCAGGCTGTCTCGCGGGCGCATCGCCGAGGGCGAGATTTTCCACGCCCGCATCGACCCGGGCGTGGCGATCCCGGCCTCGGCCACCGCCGTGCACGGCATCGATGCCGCCGCACTCGCCGGTGCGCCGCGCTTCGCCGAGATTTGGCCGGCGGTCGACGCCTTCCTCGACGGCCATCTGATCGTCGGCCATTCGATCGGCTTCGACCTCGCCATGCTGCGCCGTGAGCACGTCTTCGCCGGCCGGGTGTGGACGCCGCCACGCAGCCTCGACACGCGGCTGTTGACGGAGCTCGTCGAGCCGCGGCTGCCGGACTTCGCGCTGGAGACGGTGGCGAGCTATTTCGGCGTCGCGGTCACCGGCCGTCACGCGGCGCTGGGCGACGCCACGACGACGGCCGCGGTGATGCTGGCGCTGGTGCCGCGGCTCGCCGCCATCGGCATCCGCACGGTGGCGGAGGCGGAGACCGCCTGCCGGCGGCTGCCGGAGGCGTTGGAGGCGCAAGTGCGCGCCGGCTGGGTGGAGCCGGTGTCGGCGCCGGGCGAGCGCGAGGAGACGCTCGCCCGCATCGACAGCTACCCCTACCGCCACCGCGTCCGCGAGGTGATGTCGTCGCCGCCGATCGTGGCGGCGAGCGACATCACGCTCGCCGCGGCGGTGGCGATCATGGCCGAGCGGAAGGTGTCGTCGCTCTATCTGCACGCACCGGGTGCCGACGCGGCGGCACCGCCGGTCGCCGACCTCGCCATCCTGACCGAGCGCGACCTGCTGAGGGCGATCGCCAGCGACGGCGCCGCGGCGCTCGCCGGGCCGGTGTCGACGCGCATGGTGACGCCCGTCGTCAGCGTGCCGGCCGAGGCCTTCCTCTACCGCGCCATCGGCCGCATGAACGGGCGGCGCATCCGCCACCTCGCGGTGGCCGACGAGGACGGCCGGCTCGTCGGCGCGCTGACGGCGCGCGACCTGTTGCGGCTGCGCGCCAACGAGGCGGCGGTGATGGGCGACGCGATCGGCGCCGCCGACGACGTGCCGGCGCTCGCCAGTGCCTGGCGGCGGCTGCCGGGCCTCGCCGCGAGCCTGCTCGCCGAGGGCGTCGAGGCCGTGCAGATCGCCGGTGTCGTCAGCCGCGAAATCGGCGCGCTGACCGGGCGCGCCGGCGCGCTCGCCGAGGCGCGCATGGCGGCGGCGGGGGAGGGGCCGCCGCCGGTGCCCTATGCGCTCTTGGTGCTCGGCTCCGGCGGGCGCGGCGAGAGCCTGCTCGCCGCCGACCAGGACAACGCGCTCGTCTTCGCCCGCGGCGATCCCGACGGGCCTGAGGACGGCTGGTTCGCCCGCTTCGGTGGCCACGTCGCCGACATCCTCGACGGCGCCGGGCTGCCCAATTGCAAGGGCGGGGTGATGGCGAAGAACGCCGCCTGGCGCGGCAGCGTCGCCACCTGGCTCGCCCGCACCGACGGCTGGATGACGCGCTCGCGGCCGGAGGATCTGATGTCGGTCGACATCTTCTTCGACCTGCGCTGCGTGCGCGGCGAGGCGGCACTCGCCCGCGACGTGCTGGCGGCGGCGCGCGGCACCGCCGCCGGGCGTCCCGATTTCCTCAAGCTGCTCGCCGAGGCCGGCGGTGGCGGCAGCAGCTCGCCGCTCGGCATGTTCGGCCGGCTGAAGACCGACGGCGGCCGGCTCGACCTGAAGAAGTTCGCGCTGATGCCGGTGACGGCTGCCGCCCGCGTGCTGGCGGTGCGCCACCAGCTCGACGCCCGCAGCACGGCCGAGCGCATCGCGGCGCTGCGCGAGCGCGACGTCGGCGCCGATGCGGACCTCGCGCGCTGGGCCGACGCCCACGGTCTGATGCTGTCGTTCGTCCTCGACCAGCAGCTCGCCGACGTCGTCGCCGGTCGGCCGCTCGACGCCGCGATCGACCCGAAGCGGCTCTCGTCGGAGCGGCTGGCGGCGCTGAAGGAAGGGCTCGCCAACGTGGCCCATGTCGACGATACGGTGCGCGATCTGCTCTTCTCGTGACGGGCGACGGGCGGATTCGGGCGCGCACGGGACGCGAGCCGCATCCGCGATGGGAGACATCGATGAATTTTCTGAAAGAGTTCCGCGACTTCGCGGTCAAGGGCAACATGCTCGACATGGCGGTCGGCATCGTCATCGGCGCGGCGTTCACGGCGATCGTCTCGTCGATGGTGGACGACATCATCATGCCGCCGATCGGCCTCGTCCTCGGCGGCGTCGACTTCTCGGACCTCTTCGTCAAGCTGCGCGACGGCACCCCGCCCGGGCCCTACGCGACGCTGCAGGCGGCGCGCGACGCCGGTGCGGTGACGTGGAACGTCGGCAACTTCATCAACGCGATGGTGAAGTTCACCATCGTCGCCTTCGCGCTGTTCATGGTGGTGAAGGCCGTCAACAACATCCGCCGGATGGCGGAGAAGGAGAAGAAGCAGGAGGCCGCCGCCCCGGCCGTGCCGCCGCGCGAGGTGGTGCTGCTGGAAGAGATCCGCGACCTCCTCGCCAAGCGCAACTAGCCGGCCCGAGAGACCGGGGTCGGCCCGCGGGCGAGACGGCTCTCGACATTCCGGCCGCCGGCGCCTACGTCAGCGCGAGGTGCCAGCCGGCCGGACGGCCGCTCCGGCAAGGGTCGAAAGGCCGCCGGGGAGGAAAGTCCGGGCTCCATGGAAGCACGGTGCCGGGTAACGCCCGGCGGGGGCGACCCCAGGGAAAGTGCCACAGAAAGCAAACCGCCGACGGTTCGCCGTCGGTAAGGGTGAAAGGGTGGGGTAAGAGCCCACCGCGGACCCGGCAACGGGGACGGCACGGCAAACCCCACCGGGAGCAAGACCGAATAGGGACGGCGCGGGCTTAGCCCAGGCTCGCTTCCAGGCCGAGCCGTCCGGGTAGGTCGCGCGAGGCGTCCGGTGACGGACGTCCCAGAGGAATGGCCGTCACGCGGGCCGGCTCACGCCGGTCCGCCTTACAGAACCCGGCTTACAGGCCGACTGGCACCTCACTTCACTCCACGCGCGCATTTTTGAACGTGCTTTGGCCCGCGGCGGGCAGCGCCACGGGAGCGCCGAAGTGCGCGCGCAAGGTGGTGACTCGACCCGTCCGACCGAGCGCGCCACACGGCCCTCGGCAACGCTTCCTCAACCATTCCAGGGGCAGGGTGAGGGTCGCCGAAAGCGGTCCACATGCTTTCGATTCCATTGACGCCCATGGGCACCCATGGTATCCCAAATCATCCCGGAGCGAGGCGGGTTCCGGCCCTTCCGTGCTCAGGCTGAGAGCGGTTCCGGACCGCATTTTTCGGCACCGCAGGCGCGGCGCGTCCTGTGCCTTGCACCGGAGTTTCGTCGCCTTCGTTTTTTCGGCCGACGGCGTCCGGCGACCCCCGCGGGGGCGTCAGTGGCCGTCGAACGGGGTGGGCGATGCACGGCTTCGTTTCGAACTTCACGATGCGGCTCGACGCGAAGGGACGGGTCTCCATCCCCGCGCCCTTCCGCTCGGTGCTGACGCGTGACGGGTTCGAGGGCCTGTATTGCTATCCCTCGCCGCATCTCGAGGCGGTCGACGCCGGTGGCAACTGGCTGCTCGGCGAGATCGAGAAGCGCCTCGAGGGGCTGCGGATGCTCACCTCCGAGCACGACTACCTGGCGACGGCCCTGTTCGGGTCGAGCGAGGTTCTGAAGATCGACGGGGAGGGGCGGGTGACGATGACGGAGACGATCAAGGCCCACGCCGGCATCGTCGACACCGTCGTCTTCGTCGGCCACGGCCTGAAGTTCCAGATCTGGGAGCCCGCCCGCTTCACCGCCCACCGCGCCGAGGCGCAGCGCCGCGCGCTCGCCGTGCTGGAGGGCCGCCCCGCGGTCGCGGCCGGAGGGTCCGCGTGATGAGCGGCACCGAGACCTCCCCCCCGGTCGATCACCGCCTCGCTGCCGACCCACGCCATCTGCCGGTGATGCTCGACGAGGTCGTCGAGGCGCTCGGTCCCCGGCCCGGTGCGGTCATCGTCGACGGCACGTTCGGGGCGGGCGGCTACACGCGCGCGCTGCTGGCCGCCGGCGCCACCGTGGTGGCGATCGACCGCGACCCCAACGCGATCGCCGCCGGGCGGGCGCTCGAAGCCGCCTCCGAGGGCCGCCTCACCCTCGTGCACGGCCGCTTCGCCGACCTCGACACGCTGGCGAAGGCGGCGGGCCATCCGTACGTCGACGGTGTCGTGCTCGACGTCGGCGTCTCGTCGATGCAGCTCGACGAGGCCGAGCGCGGCTTCTCCTTCCGCTTCGACGGGCCGCTCGACATGCGCATGGGACAGCATGGGCCGACGGCCGCCGATCTCGTCAACGGCCTCGAGGGCAAGCAGTTGACCCGCCTCATCGGCCTCTATGGCGACGAGCGGCGGGCCTCGGCGATTTCGCGCGCCATCGTGGCGCGGCGCGAGGAGCGGCCATTCGAGCGCACGCTCGACCTCGCCAGTGTGGTCGAGAAGGTGGTGCGCCGCGCCGGCGACGCCATCCACCCGGCGACGCGGACGTTCCAGGCGCTGCGCATCGCCGTCAACCGCGAGCTCGACGAACTGGCCGACGCGCTGGCCGCCGCCGAGCGGCTGCTCGTCGCCGGCGGGCGCCTCGTCGTCGTCGCCTTCCACAGCCTCGAGGACCGCATCGTCAAGCGCTTCTTCGCCGACCGCTCGCGCGAGCGCGCCGGCGGCTCGCGCCACCTGCCGGAGGCGGTGATCGAGCCGCCGACCTTCCGCCTGCCTTATCGGGCGGCGCTGTCGCCGAGTGACGCCGAGGTCGCCCGCAATCCGCGCGCCCGCTCGGCGCACCTGCGGACCGGCGAGCGCACCGAGGCACCGGCCCGCCCAATCGACGCCCACGCCCTCGGCGTGCCGTCGGTGTCCATCTCGAGCCTGGGAGGCTGACGTGGTGACGACAGCCAAGAAGCCCCGCCGCCTGTCGCTCAGCCGCTCGCTGTCGATCCTGCTGGCGCTCGCCGCCATCGGCGGTGCCGGCGTCGTCTTCGAGGAGAAGCGCCAGGCCTCGAAGGAGGCCCGCGACGTCGCCAAGCTGAAGCGCAAGATCGACGCCGAGCAGGAGAAGATCTCCGAGCTGAAGGCCGAATGGAGCCTGCTCGACCAGCCGGCGCGACTGCAGAAGATCGTCGAGCTGCACCCCGACGTATTGCCGCTCGAGGTGATGAAAACCGAGCAGATCGGCACCATCGACGACGTGCCGTGGCCGCCGCCGCCGCCCGCTCCCAAGGAGGGCGAGCACGACGCCGAGGCTGCGCTGTCCCGGCCGGTCGCCGCCGCGCCCGCCAGCGCCGCCCCCGCGATTTCCTCGCAGCCCCCCGCGCCTGTCGCGGCACCCGCCGCCGCGATCAACGCGCCGATGCCCCTCGGCGACACGGCGGTGCCGGCGGTCGAGCCGGTGGGAGACGAGGTCGACGAGGCGACGTTCAGCCCGGAGGTGGACCGATGAGCCTGTGGTCGCGTCTGCGACGGCGCCGCGTCCCCGCGGTGCGCCGTGACGAGGGCGGCGGCGGCCGCGTGCGGCTCGCCATGGTCTGCTTCACCGCGCTGTTCATGGTGCTCGGCGGACGGCTCGTCTATCTCGGCCTGTCGGAGCTGCCACCGTCGGCGGCGTGGCGCTCCGCCCAGGACGCGGTGGCGGCGACGCGCCCCGATATCCTCGACCGCAACGGCGAGATCCTCGCCACCGACATCCGCTCGGTGTCGCTCTATGCCGAGCCGCGCAAGGTGGTCGACGCCGACGAGGCGGTCGAGCTCCTCTCCACCATCCTGCCGGATCTCGGCAACGCCGATACCCGCCACAAGCTCGCCTCGAAGGCCGGCTTCGTCTGGTTGAAGCGCGAGCTGTCGCCGAGCCTCGAGCGGCCGATCCACGACCTCGGCCTGCCGGGTGTCGGCTTCCTCGTCGAGAAGCAGCGCTTCTATCCGGGCGGTGCGGTGGCCGGCCACGTCCTCGGCCTCGTCAACATCGACAACCAGGGCATCGCCGGCGTCGAGAAGACGATCGATGGCCGCGGCCTGTCGGACCTGCACGCTCTGGGATTCGCCCAGACGCGCAACCTCGAACCGGTGCGGCTGTCGATCGACCTGCGCGTCCAGCACGTGGTGCGCGACGAACTCGCCCGCGCCATGGAACGCTACCGCGCCATCGCCGCCATCGGCATCGTCCTCGACGTCGACACCGGCGAGGTCGTGGCGATGCACTCGCTGCCGGAGGTCGATCCGAACATCCCGAGCCAGGCCCTGGAAAAGGACCGCATGAACCGCGCCACCGCGGGCGTGTTCGAGATGGGCTCCGTCTTCAAGATGTTCACCATCGCGAGCGCGCTCGAGTCCGGCGTCGCGACCTTCACGTCGACCGTCGACGCCTCGCGACCGATCTCGATCGGCCGCCACACCATCCGCGACTTCCACGGCAAGGGGCGGGTGCTGACCATTCCGGAGGTGTTCATCTACTCCTCCAACATCGGCACCGGCCGGCTCGCCCTGCAGCTCGGTCCGACGCGCCAGCAGCAGTTCTTCCGCGACTTCGGCTTCCTCGGGAAGCTGAAGACCGACATCCCGGAGATCGGCGCGCCGATCGTGCCGCACCAGTGGAAGGAGATCACCGCGGTGACGACCTCCTTCGGCCACGGCCTGTCGGTCAGCCCGATGCAGACGGCGGCGGCCGGAGCCGCGCTCGTCAACGGCGGCCGCTACATCCCGCCGACCTTCTTCGCCCGCACCCGCGCCGAGGCCGACCAGGTGTCGACGCGCGTCGTCTCCGAGGAGACCAGCCAGTCGATGCGCACGATGTTCCGCATGAACGTCGAGAAGGGCTCCGGCCGGCGCGCCGAGGTGAAGGGCTACTATGTCGGTGGCAAGACGGGCACCGCCGAGAAGGTGGTGGGTGGCCGCTACTCGAAGGAGAAGAACCTCAACTCCTTCCTCGCCGCCTTCCCGATGGACAAGCCGCGCTACCTCGTCCTCGTCGTCGTCGACGAGCCGAAGCCCGACCCGAAGACCGGCGGCGGCCGCACCGCCGGCATGAACGCCGCACCGACCGTCTCGGCGATCATCCGCCGCGCCGGTCCGCTGCTCGGTGTCGAGCCGCGCTTCCGCGATCCGGCCGCCGGGCCGCTGCTCGTCTCCTACTGACCGCGGCGCCGCCGCCGCCCGACCTGTATTTCGCCTGCGTATCCATTTCCTCGAACGTCGCGATCCGATGCCGCCGATGCTCTCCGACCTCGCACCCGATCTGGTGGCGGCCGCCGACGCGGCCATCGCCGTCGCCGGCCTGACCGCCGACAGCCGCGCCGTGAAGCCGGGCTTCGTCTTTGCCGGGCTCGCGGGCTCGAAGGCGGACGGCGCGCGCTTCGTCGCCGACGCGGTGGCGGCCGGAGCGGTCGCCGTGCTGCTCGACCGGGTCGCCGAGGTGCCGGACGGGCTCGGCGTGCCCGTGCTGCGCGACGCCGACCCGCGCCGCCGCCTCGCCCTGATGGCCGCCGCCCTCTACGCGCCACAGCCGGAAACGGTGCTCGCCGTCACCGGCACCGCCGGCAAGACATCGGTCGCGGCCTTCACCCGGCAGATCCTCGAGGCGGCCGGCCGGCCGGCGGCGAGCCTCGGCACGCTCGGCATCGTCACCGCCGCTGGCACCCGCTACGGCAGCCTGACGACGCCCGACCCGGTGGTGCTGCACCGCGATCTCGCGGCGTTGGCCCGCGACGGCATCCAGCATGCGGTGCTGGAGGCCTCCAGCCACGGCCTCGACCAGCGCCGCCTCGACGGCGTGCGTTTCGCAGCCGCCGCCTTCACCAATCTCGGCCGCGACCACATGGACTACCACCCGACGGTGGAGAGCTACCTCGCGGCGAAGCTCCGGCTGTTCGAGACGCTGCTGCCCGACTGCGCACCGGTGGTGGTCGACCCGTCGGCGCCGAAGGCGGCCGCCGTGGTTGCCGCCGCCCGTCGCCGGGGGCTGCCGCTGATCACCGTCGGCTCGCTCGGCACGACGCTGAAGCTCGTCGACGTGTTGCCGGATGCGGTCGGACAACGGCTCGTCGTCGAGGCCGAGGGCGGGCGCCACGTCGTGCGGCTGCCGCTGCTCGGCGACTTCCAGGTTTCGAACGCCCTCGTCTCGGCGGGGCTGGCCGTGGCGGCCGGCGTGCAGGCGGCGCAGGCGCTGGCGGTCCTCGCCGACCTCGAGGGAGCACCGGGCCGGCTCGACCTCGTCGGCCGCACGGCGGACGGCGCGCCGGTGTTCGTCGACTACGCCCACAAGCCGGATGCGCTGGAGGCGGTGCTGGAGACGCTCAGGCCGCTGACCGACGGCCGGCTGATCGTCGTCTTCGGCGCCGGCGGCGACCGCGACCGTGGCAAGCGGCCGCTGATGGGTGCCGTCGCCTCGCGCCTCGCCGATGTCGCCATCGTCACCGACGACAACCCGCGCAGCGAGCCGCCGGCGGCGATCCGCGCCGCGATCCTCGCCGCCGCACCGGGCGCGCTCGAAATCGGCGACCGCCGCACCGCGATCGTCGAGGCGGTCGGCATGCTGAAGGCCGGCGACGTGCTGGTGGTCGCCGGCAAGGGCCACGAGCCCGGCCAGATCGTCGGCGACGTCACGCTGCCCTTCTCCGACCACGCCGTCGTGCGCGAAGCGCTCGGGGAGACCGCCGCATGAGCACGCCCTTGTGGACGATCGAGGCGCTGGCGGAGGCGACCCACGGCCGCATCGTCGGCCCGGTGCTGACCGAGATCGGCGGCATTTCCATCGACAGCCGGACGATCACCGCCGGCGAGGCGTTCTTCGCCATCCTCGGCGAGCGCGTCGACGGCCACGACTATGTCGGCGCGGCGCTGTCGCGCGGCGCGGCGTGTGCGGTGGTGGCGGAGGAGCGGCTCGCATCGCTGCCGGAGGACGGCCGCTATGTCGTCGTCGACGACGTGCTGGCGGCGCTCGGCCGGCTCGCCACTGCGGCGCGGGCCCGGACGGCCTCGCGCATCGTCGCCGTCACCGGCAGCGTCGGCAAGACCGGCACCAAGGAGATGCTGCGGGTGGCGCTCGCCCCGAGCGGCTCCGTGCACGCTTCCGTCGCCTCCTTCAACAACCACTGGGGCGTGCCGCTGTCGCTCGCCCGCATGCCAGCCGACACCGCCTTCGGCGTCTTCGAGATCGGCATGAACGCGCCCGGCGAGATCACGCCGCTGACGAAGCTCGTGCGCCCGCACGCCGCCATCATCACCACGGTCAGCGCCGTGCACGCCGCGAACTTCTCCTCCGAGGAGGCGATCGCCGACGCCAAGGCGGAGATCCTCGTCGGGATCGAGCCCGGCGGCACGGCGATCCTCAACCGTGACAACCGCTACTTCGCCCGCCTCGCCACCGCGGCGCGCGATGCCGGCGTCCACCGCATCCTCGGCTTCGGCGAACTGCCTGGCGCCGACATCCGCCTCGTCCACGCCGACCTCGAAGCGGAGGGATCCTCGGTGCAGGTCGAGATGCTGGCGACGCCGGTCGCCTACCGGATCGGCGCGGCCGGAAAGCACCTCGTGATGAACAGCCTCGCCGTGCTGGCGGCGGCGGCCGAACTCGGAGCCGACGTGCCGGCGGCGGCCGCGGCGCTCGCCGGCTTCGGCGCCCCCGCCGGCCGCGGCGCCCGCCACGTGCTGACGGTCGGCACCGAGACGGCGCTCCTCATCGACGAGGCCTACAACGCCAACCCGACCTCGATGCGCGCGGCCTTCGCCGTGCTGCGCCTCGCGCCGGTGTCGGGGGAGGGGCGGCGCATCGCGGTTCTCGGCGACATGCTGGAACTCGGCGATGCCGCGGCCGACCTGCACGCCGGCCTCGCCGAAGATCTCGCCCGTGAGGGCATCGACGTCGTGCACTGCTGCGGCCCGCTGATGCGCTCCCTGTTCGAGGCGTTGCCGGAAGGCCGCCGCGGCGTCTATGCGGACGCCTCTTCGGGCCTCGAATCAGCGATCCTGTCCGGCGTCCGGCCGGGCGACGCGATCATGGTGAAAGGCTCCAACGGCAGCCGCATGGCGCCGATCGTGGCCGGCCTCAAGGCGCGGTTCGCATCGGCGGCCGGCGCGGCGAAGCGGGGGTAGTCGGCGGATGCTCACCTATCTCGCGGAATTCTCGGGCCAGGTCTCCTGGCTGAACGTCTTCCGCTACATCACCTTCCGCACCGGCGGGGCGATGATGACGGCGCTCGTGTTCGTCTTCATCACCGGGCCGTGGGCGATCAACGCGCTCCGGATGCGCCAGGGCAAGGGCCAGCCGATCCGCGCCGACGGGCCGGAGAGCCACCTCCTGACCAAGCGCGGCACGCCGACGATGGGCGGGCTGATGATCCTCGCCGCCCTCATCGTCTCGGCACTGCTGTGGGCGGACCTGACGAGCCCCTACGTGTGGATCGTGCTGCTCGTCACCATCGGCTTCGGCCTCGTCGGCTTCTACGACGACTACCTGAAGGTGACGAAGCAGACCCACAAGGGCTTCTCCGGCCGGGTGCGGCTCGCGATCGAGATCGCCATCGCCGGTTCGGCGGCCTTCGCCATCGCCTCGGTGGGGGTGGCACCGTTCGCCACGACACTGACCTTCCCGTTCTTCAAGGAACTGGTGCTCAACCTCGGCTGGTTCTACGTCGCCTTCGCACTGTTCGTCATCGTCGGCGCCGGCAACGCGGTGAACCTCACCGACGGCCTCGACGGGCTCGCCATCGTGCCGGTGATGATCGCCGCGGGCTCGTTCGGCGTCATCGCCTACCTCGCCGGCAATGCCGTGTTCGCCGACTACCTGCAGATCCACAACGTCGTCGGCGCGGGGGAACTCGCCGTGCTGTGCGGCGCCGTCATCGGCGCCGGCATCGGCTTCCTGTGGTTCAACGCGCCACCGGCGGCGATCTTTATGGGCGACACCGGCTCGCTGGCGCTGGGCGGCATGCTCGGGACGATCGCGGTGGCGACCAAGCACGAGATCGTGCTCGCCATCATCGGCGGCCTGTTCGTGCTCGAGGCGCTCTCGGTGATCATCCAGGTCGCCTCGTTCAAGCTGACCGGCAAGCGCGTCTTCAAGATGGCGCCGATCCACCACCACTTCGAGAAGCTCGGCTGGACCGAGCCGCAGGTCGTCATCCGCTTCTGGATCATCGCCGTCGTGCTCGCCCTGATCGGGCTCAGCACCCTGAAGCTCCGGTGAGCCGCCGATGATCCCGCTCCCCCGCTACGCCGGACGACGCGTCGCCGTGCTCGGCCTCGGCAAGGCCGGGCGCGCCGTCGTCGCCGCGCTGGTGGCGGGAGGGGCAACGGCGGTGGTCACCGACGACAGCGCGGCCGCCGTGGAACGGGAAATCCGCCCCGGCGTCGAGGCGGCGGACCTCGCCGGCGGCTCCTGGCCGGCGGTCGACCTGCTGGTGGCGAGCCCCGGCATTCCCCACCTCTATCCCGAGCCGCATCCGGTGATCCGCCGCGCCTGGGGCGAGGGCGTGCCGGTCGACAACGAGATCGGGCTGTTCTTCGAGACGATCGCGCACTCGGGCGCGGCGGTGGTCGCGATCACCGGCACCAACGGCAAGTCGACGACGACGGCGCTGACGCGGCATCTCCTCGAGAAGGCTGGCCGTGCGGTGCAGATGGGCGGCAACATCGGCCGGCCGGTGTTCGACCTCGACCCGCCGGGGCCGGGCGACGTCCTCGTGCTCGAGCTGTCGTCGTTCCAGCTCGACCAGGCGCGGCGGCTTTCGCCCGATGTCGGCATCTTCCTCAACCTGACGCCGGATCATCACGACCGCCACGGCGGCCACGGCGGCTACTTCGCGGCGAAGCGCCGGCTGTTCGAGGTGGGGCGGCCGAAGGTGTCGATCGTCGGCGTCGACGAGCCGGAGGGACGCTTCCTCGCAAACCTCCTGCGCGCCGGCCGCGACCCGGGTACGGCGACTATCGCGATCTCGGCCGAGCGTCCGCTCGGCGGCCGCGGCCGCTCGTTCGCCGCCGACGGTGCGGCGGTGGTGGAGTGGCAGGAGGGGGCGGAGCGCGCACGCTGGTCGCTCGCCGGCATCGGCACGCTGCGCGGTGCCCACAACGCCCAGAACGCCGCCGCGGCGATCGCCGCCGTGCGCTCGTTCGGCGTCGATGCGGCGACGATCGCCGCGGCGTTGCCGTCGTTCGGCGGCCTGCCGCACCGGCTCGAGGAGGTCGGCCGGCAGGGCCGCGTCGTCTTCGTCAATGACAGCAAGGCGACCAACGCCGATTCCACCGAGAAGGCGCTGGCGAGCTTCCCGCGCGTCCACTGGATCGCCGGCGGCAAGCCGAAGGCGGGTGGCATCGAGCCGCTGCGGCCGCTGTTCGGCCGCGTCGCCCGCGCCTACCTGATCGGCGAGGCGGCGACGGAGTTCGCCGAGACGCTTGGGGACGACGTGCCGCACGAGATCGCTGGCACGCTCGAGACCGCCGTGGCGCACGCCGCCGCAGCGGCCGCAGCCGACGGCGCCGAAGAGCCAGTGGTGCTGCTGTCGCCGGCCTGCGCCTCCTACGACCAGTTCGCCAACTTCGAGGCCCGCGGCGACGCCTTCCGCGCCCTCGTCCGCTCGCTCCCCGGCACCCGCTTCGGAGGACACGCCTGATGGTGACACGCGCCGATCGCGGACTGTTCGCCGAGTGGTGGTGGACCGTCGACCGCTACCTGCTGCTGGCGGTGCTGGTGCTGATGGCCGGCGGCATCGTGCTCTCCTTCGCGGCGAGCCCGCCGGTGGCCGAGCGGCTCAACATCGACAGCTACCACTTCGTGCAGCGCCAGGCGTTCTTCGCGGTGCCGGCGGTGCTGGTGCTCCTCGGCATCTCGCTGCTGTCGCCCGCGCAGGTGCGGCTCACGGCCGTCGGCGTCTTCCTGTTCGCCTTCCTGCTCACCGTCGCGACGCTGTTCTTCGGCGCCGAGGTGAAGGGCTCGACGCGCTGGATCTCCTTCCTCGGCATGTCGCTGCAGCCGTCGGAGTTCCTCAAGCCCGCATTCGTCATCCTGGTCGCGGCGCTGTTCGCCGAAGGGGCGAAGCGGCCGGAGGTGCCGGGCAAGCCGCTCGCCGCACTTCTCCTCGCCATGGTGCTGGCGCCGCTCGTCGCCCAGCCGGACTTCGGCCAGGCGATGCTGGTGGCAATCGTCTGGGGCGCGCTGTTCTTCCTCGCCGGGCTGTCGTGGTTCCTCACCGTCTTCCTCGCCGGCCTCGGCGCGGCCGGCCTGATCGGCGCCTACTTCCTGCTGCCGCACGTCGCCGGCCGCATCAACCGCTTCCTCAACCCCGACGCCCACGACAACTTCCAGGTCGAGACGGCGATCGAGTCCTTCGTCTCCGGCGGTTGGCTCGGGCGCGGGCCGGGCGAGGGGACGGTGAAGCTGATCCTGCCGGACAGCCACACGGACTTCGTCTTCGCGGTCACGGCGGAAGAGTTCGGCATCCTCGCCTGCGGGCTGATCGTGCTCGGCTTCGCCTTCGTCGTCATCCGCGGCCTGCGCCATGCCGAACGCGAGCACGACATGTTCGTGCGGCTCGCCACCTCCGGGCTGCTGGTGCTGTTCGGCGTGCAGGCCTGCATCAACATGGCGGTGAACCTGCACCTGATGCCGGCGAAGGGCATGACGCTGCCGTTCATCTCCTATGGCGGCTCATCGCTGATCGCGGTGGCCCTCGGCATGGGCTTCGTGCTGGCCCTGACCCGGCGGCGGCCGCGCATCGATGCGGTGCTGCCGAAGCGGACGGTGGTGATGCGGGAACGCACGGCATGACGACGGCGCCGGGCGCCATCCTGATCGCGGCGGGCGGAACCGGCGGGCACCTGTTCCCGGCGGAAGCGCTGGCGCACGCGCTGACGGCGCGCGGCCATGTCGTCGAGCTCGCCACCGACGAGCGCGCCGACCGCTACGGCCACGACTTCCCGGCCTGCAAGGTGCACCTGATCGCGGCCGCCACCGTCAACGGCCGCTCGCCGGTGGCGCTCGCCGGCACGGCGCTGACGCTCGGGCGCGGCACGCTGCAGGCGCTGCCGATCGTCCGCCGGCTGAAGCCGGCGGCGGCGATCGGCTTCGGCGGCTACCCGACGGTGCCGCCGCTGGTGGCGGCGAGGCTCTCGGGCGTGCCGATCCTGCTGCACGAGCAGAACGCCGTGATGGGGCTCGGCAACCGCCTGCTCGCCCGCTTCGCCTCCGCGATCGCCACCGGCTTCCCGAACCCCGGCGGCCTCGGCGCCCACGCGGGCATCGCCGTCCACACCGGCAATCCGGTGCGCCCGCCGGTGGTGGCGGCCGCCGCGATCCCCTACGACCCGCCGCAGCCGGGCGGCACGCTCCGCCTGCTCGTGTTCGGCGGCAGCCAGGGCGCGCGCGTCTTCGCCGACCTCGTGCCGCCGGCGATCGCCGCGCTCGACCCGGCGCTCCGGGCGCGGCTCGCGATCGTGCAGCAGACGCGCGACGAGGACATGGCACGGACCCGTGCCGCTTATGCCGACATCGGTGTCGATGCCGAGCTCGCACCGTTCTTCACCGACCTGCCGGCGCGGATGGCGCACGCCCATCTTGTGGTCGCCCGCTCCGGCGCCTCCACCGTGGCCGAGCTTGCGGCCATCGGCCGGCCGTCGATCCTGGTGCCGCTGCCGCACGCCCGCGACCAGGACCAGGCGGCGAACGCCGCCGTCATCGCCAAGGCCGGTGGCGCCTGGAGTTTTCCGCAAGCCGAGCTGACGCCCGAGCGGCTCGCCGCCGAGCTGACCGCTGTCCTCGCCGATCCCGCACGACTGTCGGCCGCAGCCAGCGCCGCCCGGACGGTGGGGCGACCCGACGCGGTCGAGCGCCTCGCCGACCTCGTCGCCGCCGTCGCCGCCCGCCGCCCGATCCACAGCCAAGGACACTGATCCCATGAAGATGCCCCAGGATATCGGACCGGTGCACTTCGTCGGCATCGGCGGCATCGGCATGAGCGGCATCGCCGAGGTGCTGCACAATCTCGGCTACCGGGTGCAGGGCTCCGACGTCGCCGAGGGCGCCAACGTCACCCGGCTGCGCGAGAACGGCATCCAGGTCGCGATCGGCCACGCGGCGGAAAACATCGGCCAGGCCGAGGTGATCGTCGTCTCCTCGGCGGTGAAGCACGACAACCCAGAGCTCGTGGCGGCGCGGGCGCGCTTCCTGCCGATCGTGCGGCGGGCCGAGATGCTCGCCGAGCTGATGCGCTTCAAGCACGCCATCGCCATCGGCGGCACCCACGGCAAGACCACGACGACATCGCTGGTGGCGGCGCTGCTCGACGCCGGCGGCATGGACCCGACCGTCATCAACGGCGGCATCATCAACGCCTACGGCACCAACGCCCGTCTCGGCGCCGGCGATTGGATGGTGGTGGAGGCGGACGAATCCGACGGCACCTTCGTCAAGCTTCCGGCCGACATCGCCATCGTCACCAACATCGACCCGGAGCACCTCGACCACTACGGCTCCTTCGACAAGGTGCGCGACGCCTTCGAGCAGTTCGTCGAGAACGTGCCGTTCTACGGCTTCGCGGTGATGTGCCTCGACCACCCGGAGGTGCAGGCGCTCGTCGGCCGCATCGACGACCGCCGCATCATCACCTACGGCGCCAACCCGCAGGCCGACGTGCGCTTCCTCGACCTTTTGATGGAGCCGCAGATGTCGCGCTTCTCGGTGCTGGTGCGCGACCGCGCCGCCGGCACGGAGACGTCGATCCCCGATCTCGCGCTGCCGCTGCTCGGCCGCCACAATGTCTCGAACGCCACCGCGGCTATCGCGGTCGCCCACCGGCTCGGCATCGGCGGCGATGCGATCCGCGCCGGGCTGGCGGCGTTCCGCGGCGTCAAGCGGCGCTTCACCCACACCGGCAACTGGAACGGCGTCGACGTCTTCGACGACTACGGCCACCACCCGGTGGAGATCTCCGCCGTGCTGGCGGCGGCGCGCGAGGCGACGAAGGGCAAGGTGGTGGCGGTGATGCAGCCGCACCGCTACTCGCGGCTGTCGAGCCTGTTCCAGGATTTCTGCACCTGCTTCAACGACGCCGACACGGTGGTGGTGGCGGACGTCTACTCGGCCGGCGAGGCGCCGATCGCCGGCGCCGACCGCGACGGTCTCGTGCAGGGGCTGCGGACGAGTGGCCATCGCAGCGTCATCGCCCTGCCGGGCCCGGGCGACCTCGCCCACCTCGTGCGCGGCCTGGTGCGCCCCGGCGACATCGTCGTCTGCCTGGGCGCCGGCTCGATCACCCAGTGGGCGTATGCCCTGCCGAAGGACCTCGCCGCCCTGGACGGGGGCAAGGGGTGAGGTCGTCCTTGCAAACGTTGGTTTGGGCGAACCCTCCCCCCTCGCCGGGGAGGGCAGGGTCTTCGTCCCTCCCCTGCCAGGGGGAGGGACAGCCGGCGCAGCCGGCAGGGTGGGGCCCGTCAATCGCGGGCACCGCCTTTGCCGCCGCATTCCTGATTGACGGGCCCCCACCTGCCGCGCCTGGCGGCGCGGCTGTCCTCCCCCCTGGCAGGGGGAGGACGACGTTCCACCCGGGGCGGGCGCTATGACCTTCCCCGACCTCCGTCCCGCTCTCGCCTCCGCCAGTCTCCGCGGCTCGCTGACGCCGAACGCGCCGCTCGCTGACCTCGTCTGGTTCCGCGCGGGCGGCCCGGCGCAGCTGTTGTTCCAGCCGGCGGACGAGGAGGACCTCGCGGCCTTCCTGACGGCGCTGCCGGCGGACGTGCCCGTCACCGTGATCGGGCTCGGGTCGAACCTCATCGTGCGCGACGGCGGCATTCCGGGCGCGGTGGTGCGGCTATCGATGCGAGGCTTCGGGGCGCTGTCGGTGGAGGACGGGACGCGCATCCGCGCCGGCGCGGCGCTGCCGGACAAGCGGCTCGCCGCCTTCGCGCTCGAGCACCGCATCGGCGGCTTCGCGTTCTATCACGGCATTCCCGGCGGCCTCGGCGGGGCGCTCCGGATGAACGCCGGGGCGAACGGCACCGAGACGCGCGAGCGGGTGGTGGCGGTGCGCGCCCTCGACCGCACGGGCACCCTGCACACGCTTGCGAACTCTGAGATGGGCTACGGCTACCGCCACGCCGGGGCGCCGTCGGAGCTGATCTTCACGCAGGCGCTGTTCGAGGGGCCGGCGGAGGGCGAGGCGGCGATCCTGGCGGCGATGGATGCCGTGCAGGCGCACCGCGAGGCGGCGCAGCCGATCCGCGAGAAGACCGGCGGCTCGACCTTCAAGAACCCGACCGGCGCACGCGCCTGGCAGTTGATCGACGCGGCCGGCTGTCGGGGTCTCGCGGTCGGCGGCGCGCAGGTGTCGGAGATGCACTGCAACTTCCTGATCAACACCGGCGGCGCCACGGCCGAGGACATCGAGCGGCTCGGCGAGACCGTGCGTGCCCGCGTGCTCGAGACGAGCGGTGTTCGGCTCGAGTGGGAGATCAAGCGCCTCGGCGAGTTCCGCGCCGGCGGCGACGTGCAACCGTTTCTGGGGAGAGGCTGATGGCCGAAAGCAAGCACGTCGCCGTCCTGATGGGCGGTTTCTCGAGCGAGCGCGAGGTGTCGCTGTCGACGGGGAAGGGCTGCGCCGACGCGCTGGAGGGACGCGGCTACCGCGTCACCCGCGTCGATGTCGGCCGCAATGTCGGCCGCGAGCTCTACGAGCTGAAGCCCGACGCGGTGTTCAACGCCCTGCACGGCCCGTTCGGCGAGGACGGCACGATTCAGGGTATTCTGGAGTTCCTCGGCATCCCCTACACGCACTCCGGCGTGCTCGCCTCGGCGCTCGCCATGAACAAGGAGAAGGCGAAGCTCGTCTTCGCCGCCGCCGGGCTGCCGCTCGCCGACCATGTCATCGTCAACCGCCTCGATGCGGCGCGCGCCCACGTCATGCCGCCGCCCTATGTGCTGAAGCCGATCGCCGAGGGGTCGAGCTACGGCGTGCTGATCGTGCGCGAGGACGCCGCCCACCCGCCGCAGGAACTGTTCAGCGCCGACTGGCGCTATGGCGACCTTCTGCTCGCCGAGCGCTACGTGCCCGGCCACGAACTGACCTGCGCGGTGATCGGCGACCGGGCCACCGAGGTGCTGGAAATCGTGCCGGTCGGCCACGCCTTCTATGATTACGACTCGAAATATGTCCCAGGCGGCTCAAGGCACGAAGTGCCCGCCCGTCTTTCACCGAACGTTAACCAAAATTGCCGGAAGCTGACCCTCGAAGCGCATCGGGCTTTGGGGTGCAGGGGCGTATCGAGGGCGGACTTCCGCTTCGACCCGTCCCGCGAGGAACTGGTTCTCCTCGAGGTCAACACCCAGCCCGGTATGACGCCGACGTCTCTGGTGCCCGATCTGGCGGCGCACGACGGGATGTCCTTCGGCGAACTGGTCGAGTGGATGGTGGAGGACGCGAGTTGCGGTCGGTAGGACAAGCGGCGGGTGGAGTTCGACGGATGGCGCCGGTTCCCGGCGAGCCGCTGCCGATCGGCCGTTCCTCCTCGCGCCGCTGGATGAAGCGGCTCGGCGAGGTGGTGGAGCGCGTGCCGCCGCACGCCGGCTCGATCTCGGCCGCCGCCCTGCTCGCTTTGTCGCTCGGCTACGGTGTCGTGCTCGGCGGCCACGGGCCGGCACTGATCGATTTCGTCACCGCCCGCTCCGGCTTCCAGATCTCCGCGGTTCGCCTGACCGGCCAGATCGAGACCTCCGATTCAGCGCTGCTGGCGGCGCTGTCGATCGAGCCGGGTGGCTCGCTGCTCGCCTTCGACGTCGCCGATGCGCGCGACCGGATGGCGACGCTGCCGTGGATCGCCGCGGCGACGATCCGCAAGCTCTATCCCGACGCACTGTCGGTGGAGGTCACCGAGAAGCAGGCCTTCGCCCGCTGGCACGACGGCAGCCGCGTCTTCCTGATCGACCGCAACGGCGTGCTGATCACCGACGAATTCGATGTCTCCTACGACACGCTGCCGATGGTGGCCGGGCGCGGCGCGCCGGAGCTCGCCGAGGCGGCGATGGCGATGGTTTCGGCGCACGAGGTGCTCACCGATCGCGTTGCCGCGCTGGTGCGCGTCGGCGACCGGCGCTGGGACGTGCTCCTCACCGACGGCCCGACGATCCGGTTGCCCGAGGAGGGCCAGGAGGCGGCGCTGCAGGAAGTCGTGCGGCTCGAGGCGCAGGCGAAGCTGCTGCAACGCGACGTCGCCGTCGTCGATCTGCGCATCCCCGATCGCATCACCATCCGCCTGACGCCCGACGCGGCAGAAAAGCGGCGTACCGATCTCGCCAAGCAGGCGAAGCGCAAAGGGGCGGCGACGTAATGCGTTTCGGCCAGCCCGATCCAATGAGCCGCCTGAAGCCGCTGTCGCAGCGGCGTTCGGCCATCGTCACCGTCCTCGATGTCGGCTCGACGAAGGTCGCCTGCCTGATCGCCCGGCTCCGGCCGCGCGATTCCGCCGACGTGCTGGCCGGCCGCACCCACGCGATCGAGATCCTCGGCTACGGCTACCAGCGGGCGCGGGGCGTGAAGTCCGGCGTCGTCGTCGATCTCGACGCCGCCGAACAGGCGGTGCGGCTCGCGGTCGATTCCGCCGAACGGATGGCGGGCGTCACCGTCGAATCACTTATCGTCACCGTGACCTGTGGCCGCCTCGGCAGCGAGAGCTTCGGGACGACGGTGGATCTCGTCGGCGAGACCGTCACCGACGTCGACATCACCCGTGTCCTCTCCGCCGCCGGCGCCCACTCCGTCAGCGAGGGACGGACCGTGGTGCACACCCTGCCGATCGGATACACGCTCGACGGCAGCCGCGGCATCCGCGACCCGCGCAACATGCTCGGCCGCCGGCTCGGCATCGACTGCACGGTCGTCACCGCCGACACGGCGCCGCTGCGCAATCTGCTCCTCACCGTCGGCCGCGGTCACCTCGAGGTCGAGGCGATGGTGGCAACGCCCTACGCGAGCGGCCTCTCCACGCTGGTCGAGGACGAATCCGAGCTCGGCGTCGCCTGTGTCGACATCGGCGGCGGCACCACTTCCCTCGCGGTGTTCTCCGACCGCCACCTCGTCCACGCCGATGCCATCGCCGTCGGCGGCGCCCACGTCACCCTCGACATCGCCAACGGCCTGTCGATCAAGGTCCAGGACGCCGAGCGGCTGAAGACGCTGCACGGCAGCGCCCTGCCGGGCTCGGCCGACGAGCGCGACATCCTCACCGTCCACCCGATCGGCGAGGACGACGCCTCCGCCGCCACGCAGGTGCCGCGGGCCGAGCTCAACCGGATCATCCGGCCGCGCGTCGAGGAGACGCTGGAAATCGTCCGCGACCGTCTGGTCGCCTCGGGCTTCGCCGGCAAGATCGGCCGCCGCATCGTGCTGACCGGCGGCGCCAGCCAACTCACCGGCCTGCCGGAAGTGGCGCGCCGCATCCTCAGCCGCTCCATCCGCCTCGGCCGGCCGCTCGGCGTCGCCGGGCTACCGGAGGCGGCCAAGGGCCCCGCCTTCGCCGCCGTAGTCGGACTGCTCGTCTACCCGCAGGTGGTGCAGTTCGAGCAGTTCCCCATTCGTCAGTCCCGCCTGCGCCTCACGGGAACGGACGGCTACCTCGCCCGGGTCGGGCGGTGGTTCGGGAGCGCATCATGAGGCGGTGCGGAAAATCGTTGTCCGAGGGCGCGGGCCCGAGGGCGGCAGGCAAAGGGACGGACGGCCGCGGTCAAGAGCGGGCACGCCATCACGCGACGAGGCAACCATGACGATCAACCTGAAGATGCCCGACATCACCGAGCTCAAGCCCCGCATCACCGTCTTCGGTGTCGGCGGTGCCGGCGGTAACGCCGTCAACAACATGATCCAGGCGGGGTTGCAGGGCTGCGACTTCGTCTGCGCCAACACCGACGCGCAGGCGCTGAGCCTCGCCAAGGCCGAGCGCATCATCCAGATGGGCATCGCCGTCACCGAGGGTCTCGGCGCCGGTTCCCAGCCCGAGGTCGGCCGCGCCGCCGCCGAGGAGGTGATCGACGAGATCAACGATCACCTCGCCGGCTCGCACATGGTGTTCATCACCGCCGGCATGGGCGGTGGCACCGGTACCGGCGCCGCCCCGGTCATCGCACGGGCGGCCCGTGAGATGGGTATACTGACTGTCGGCGTGGTGACGAAGCCCTTCCAGTTCGAGGGCCAGCGCCGCATGCGGATCGCCGAAGCCGGAATAGAGGACCTGCAGAAGAGCGTCGACACGCTCATCGTCATCCCGAACCAGAACCTGTTCCGGGTGGCGAATGAGAAGACGACCTTCGCCGACGCCTTCGCGATGGCCGACCAGGTGCTCTATTCGGGCGTCGCCTGCATCACCGACCTGATGGTCAAGGAAGGCCTGATCAACCTCGACTTCGCCGACGTCCGCTCGATCATGCGCGGCATGGGCAAGGCGATGATGGGCACCGGCGAGGCCTCCGGCGACAAGCGCGCCAGCCAGGCGGCGGAAGCGGCGATCTCCAACCCGCTGCTCGACGAGACCTCGATGAAGGGCGCCCGCGGGCTCTTGATCTCGATCACCGGCGGCAAGGACCTGACGCTGTTCGAGCTCGACGAGGCGGCCACCCGCATCCGCGAGGAGGTCGACCCCGACGCCAACATCATTCTCGGCGCCACCTTCGACGACGGCCTGGAGGGCATCATCCGCGTCTCCGTCGTCGCCACCGGCATCGACAAGGAGATGCGCGAGGACGTCACGCCGACCGAGGCGCGGCTGGCCGAGCTTACGAACCGGCTGCGTACCGTCACCGGCGGCAAGGCGGCGACGGCGGCCCTCGCCGCCGCGCGCGTCACGACGGTGGAAGCCCGCGCCGCGGCGGCGCTGGAGGCCGATCTTGCCCCGGCCGCCCTCGCGGCGGTCGAGCCGATGATGGTCGACTACCACCACGCGCCGGCGCACCTCGACGCGGCGATCGACGCCCACGGCGACGACGGCCACTACGAGGACGACGAGCCGGAAGTGCTGCCCTACGTGCCGCCGGTGGCGGAGCGGCCGGCCGGCGTGTCGCCGCGCATGCCGCGCCTGGAGGACTTCCCCGCCCACACCCAGGGCGCGATTCGCGGCGCCGAGCGCGAGGAAGCTCCCGAGGAGGACAAGCGTCCGATGAGCCTCCTGAGGCGCATCGCGAGCGGTCTTTCGCGCCACAGCGATCACGATGACGAGCCGCCGGTGCGCGCCCCCGTCGCCCCGCCGGCGGCCCCCCGCCGGGCCCCGGTGGCGGAAGCCGCCCCGGTCGAGCCGGTGCGCCGTGCCGCCCCGCGGCCGCCGCAGGCCGATCCCTACCAGCGCGCCCGCGCGCCGGAGCAGGAGCCGCAGCGCCAAGCGCCGCGTGGACATCACGACGACGACCAGCTCGAGATTCCGGCTTTTCTGCGCCGCCAGGCGAACTGACCTCGAAACGGCCGCCGGCGCCCCCAGGGGGCGTTCGGCACCTCTTACACGGCGCCCGCCGATCCATCGGCCGGGCGCCGTGTTCGTTAAGGGATTCAAAAGGGTGGTTGTTGTTACAAACGGTAAGGAAGCGTGATTTTGCTCGGTCGGCCGCTCTGGCTAGGGTCCGCCTACGAGATCGCTTCGCCCCAATGTGAGGGGCGGGTGCCGCACCGGGGCGATCTGTAGCCGAGCGTATTTCGGCTTTGTGGCGTAAAGGCGGGTCGCACATCGGCTGCGATCGGAAGGGACGGACGATGGCTCGGGCTGGGCACGCTCTTCAGAAAACACTCGCCGACCGCGTCAGCCTTTCCGGCATCGGCGTCCACAGCGGCGAACCCGCCACCGTCGTCCTCTACCCGGCCGAGGCGAACACCGGCATCGTCTTCATCCGCTCCGATCTCGACGACGGCCACGCCGGCATCTCCGCCACCTTCCGCGCCGTCACCGCCACCGAACTCTGCACCGTCGTCGCCGACCGCTCCGGCGCCAGTGTTTCGACCGTCGAGCACCTGATGGCCGCGCTCGCCGCCTACGGCATCGACAACGCCGTCATCGAGGTCGACGGCCCCGAGATGCCGATCATGGACGGCAGCGCCGCCGCCTTCGTCGAGGCGATCGAGCAGGCCGGTATCATGACGCAGTCGTCAGGCCGCCGCGTGCTGCGGGTGCTGAAGCCGGTTCGGGTCGATTCGGGTGACGCTTTCGGCGAGCTCGAGCCCTGGCCGACCGCTCGCTTCGAAGTGACGATTGCCTTCGACACCGACCTGATCGGCACGCAGTCGATCGAGTTCGAGCTGTCGCCCGGCATGTTCCGCCGCGAGCTGTCGCGGGCCCGCACCTTCGGCCGCATCTGCGACGTCGAGCGGCTGTGGGCGATGGGCTTCGCCAAGGGCTCGTCGCTCGACAATTCCATCGCCATCGCCGGCGACCGGGTCCTCAACCCCGACGGCACCCGCTGGGAAGACGAGTTCGTCCGCCACAAGGCGCTCGACGCCGTCGGCGACATCGCGCTTGCCGGCTATCCGATCCAGGGCCTCTACCGCTCCTACAAGGGCGGCCACCGCATCAACGTCGCCGTGCTGAAGGCGCTGTTCGCTGACCCCTCCGCCTACGAGATCATCGATCTCGACGCCCGTCGCGAGCCGCTGCGTGAGGTCGGCCGGGCCGAACTCGGTGCCGCCGTCGCCTCGGCCGCCTACGGCCCCGAGCGCTCCTGAGAGCCGCCGCAGACTAGACCGACCGATCGTCCAGCCCGCCCGGTCGTCCGCCGCTGCGCGCTGCGACATCTCTCGCGGACATCGTTCTCCTGACATCGCCCACCCGACAGCGCTCGCCCGACAGCACTCGGCGGGCATCGATCATGCGACATCGACGGTGATGCGAGATCGGCCGCGGCCACGCCATAGTTTCGCTCCAAACTGTCGCGCATCACAACGTCCATCGTCGACGTGCGCCCGGCCTCGTGGCGCGGGGGCGCTGATTCGGTGTATGCGGGGCGTCTGGCGGCGGCGAGACATCGCCGGGTTCGCTGCCTCGTCGAAAGCCTGGAGGGACGCTTGCCGGAGCCCATCTTCTCGAAGCGGACCGCGTTCTCCAAGCGGGACGCCAGCTCCAAGCGGACCGCTTGGCACCGCTCCGGCCTGCTCGCCGCCGTCGTCGCCTGCGGGCTCGCGCTCGCCGCCTGTGCCGACAAGGAAGACGATCTGTTCCTTGACGACACGCCGGCCGACCAGCTCTACAACGAGGGCCTCGCCTATGTGCAGCGCGGCGACCTGCGCGAGGCGACGCGGACCTTCGAGAAGCTCGACCAGCTGCACCCCTATTCGGAGTACTCCCGCAAGGCGATGGTGATGTCCGCCTATGTCGAGTACTCGCGTGGCAACTACACGGAGGCGGTCAACGCCTCGCGGCGCTTCCTGACGCTGTTTCCCGGCAGCCCAGACGCGGCGTACGCCCTCTTCATCATCGGCCAGTCCTATTACCACCAGGTCCCGGACGTGACGCGCGACCAGGAGATGGCCGGCAAGGCGATGGGCGCCTTCGACGAGCTGATCCGGCGCTATCCGGACTCCGAATATGCCGACGAGGCACGCAAGAAGGTGCTGGCCATGAAGGACCAGCTCGCCGGCAAGGAGATGGAGGTCGGCCGCTTCTATCTCCACAAGAAGGACTACATCGCCGCGATCAGCCGCTTCCGCATCGTCATCGTCGACTACCAGACGACCCGGCACGTCGAGGAGGCGCTGGCGCGCGTCGCCGAGGCCTATTACGCCATGGGCATCGTCAAGGAGGCGCAGACGGCGGCCGCCGTGCTCGGCCACAACTTCCCGGACAGCCCGTGGTACAAGAGCACCTACACGCTCCTGCAGACCGGCGGCTACGCGCCGGAGGACAGCGGCAGCAGCTGGATCAGCAAGGCGTTCGCCAACATCAGGCTGCTCTGAGGCTGAGGGCGCGGTCCGCGAGCCGCGGAGTCGGTTGATGCTGGTCGAGCTGGCGATCCGCGACATCGTGCTGATCGACCGCCTCGAGGTCGGCTTCGGTGCCGGCCTTACCGTGCTCACCGGCGAGACCGGCGCCGGCAAGTCGATCCTGCTCGACGCCCTCTCGCTGGCGCTCGGCGGCCGCGGCGACGCCGGCCTCGTCCGCCACGGCGCGGCCCAGGGCCAGGTCGCCGCCGTCTTCGATCCCGCGCCCGACCATCCCGCCCGCGCCCTCATCGCCGAAACCGGGGCTGACGCCGGTGGCGAGCTCATCCTTCGCCGCGTGCAGAGCGCCGACGGCCGCACCCGCGGCTTCGTCAACGACGAACCGGCGAGCGCCGGGCTGATGCAGAAGCTGGGCGCGCTGCTCGTCGAGATCCACGGCCAGCACGACGCCCGCGCCCTCGTCGACCCGGTCGCCCACCGCGCGCTCCTCGATGCCTTCGGCGGCCACCGCCCGGCGGTCGCCGCCGTCGCCGAGGCGTGGAAGGCACGGCGCGAGGCCGAGAGCGCGCTCGAGCGCCACGTCGCCCGCGTCGCCGCTGCCGCCCGCGAGGGCGATTTCCTGCGCGCCAGCCTCGAGGAACTCGACGCCCTCGCCCCCGAAGTCGGCGAGGAGGCGAGCCTCGCGGAGACGCGCGCGGCGATGATGCGGGTCGAGAAGGTCGCGGGCGACCTCGGCGACGCCTTCGAGGAACTGAACGGCTCCGGTTCGCCGGTGCCGGGCGTCGCCAGCCTGATGCGCCGGCTCGAGCGCAAGCGCGCCGAGGCACCAGAACTGGTGACGGCGCCTGTCGACGCCCTCGGCCGCGCCCTCGATGCGCTCGAGGAGGCACGCTTCGGCCTCGAACAGGCGCTCGCCGCCACCGCCTTCGACCCGAAGGTACTGGAGCGCACCGAGGAGCGGCTGTTCGCGCTCCGCGCCGCCGCCCGCAAGCATCACGTGCCGGTGGACGAACTCGCGGCGTTGCGCGCCCGGATGACCGCCGACCTCGCCGACATCGACGCCGGCGAGGAGCGCACGGCGGCCCTGGAGCGCGCCGTCGCGGCGGCCCGCTCCACCTACGCAGCCGCAGCCGAAACGCTCACCACGGCCCGCCGGAAGGCCGCCGCGGCGCTGGCCGAGGCGGTCGAGAGGGAATTACCGGCCCTGAAGCTCGAGCGTGCCCGCTTCGAGGCGGTAGTGACGACCGATGCGGGCCAGCCGGGGCCGGCCGGCATCGACGCCGTCGAATTCCACGTCCAGACCAATCCCGGCACCCGCGCCGGCCCGCTCGCCAAGATCGCCTCGGGTGGCGAGCTGTCGCGCTTCCTGCTTGCCCTCAAGGTGGCGCTCGCCGACCGCGGCTCGGCGCCGACGCTGATCTTCGACGAGATCGACACCGGCGTCGGCGGCGCCGTCGCCGAGGCGATCGGCATCCGGCTGGCGCGCCTGTCGGAGCGCGTGCAGGTGCTCGCCGTGACGCACGCCCCGCAGGTGGCGGCACGGGCGGCGGGCCATCTGCTGATCGCCAAGCAGGCCGTCGGCGCGGACGCGGTGGCGACCCGCGTCGACCCGCTCGCCGGCGGGGAGCGCCGCGAGGAGATCGCCCGCATGCTCGCCGGCGCGGTGATCACCGACGAGGCGCGGGCGGCGGCGGACCGGCTGATGGCGGGGGCGGGGTAGGGGGCGGGCGCGGCAGACGCAACACGTCCTCCCCCTGCCAGGGGGGAGGACAGCCGGCGCAGCCGGCAGGTGGGGGC
>JAESGX010000176.1_pt1 | contig 47058 bp, 39 predicted proteins | sample 9269801 | NCBI WGS metagenome assembly JAESGX01 (sample SAMN16773122, study PRJNA677054) | algae metagenome | isolation source: Pleurocapsa minor GSE-CHR-MK-17-07R and co-occurring heterotrophs from wet... | place: USA: Lower Calf Creek Falls, Grand Staircase Escalante National Monument, UT ... | reverse complement strand
CCGCCCACCAATCGAATCCCAATGAGCTGAATCGACAATCCTCAAATGCGATTCCCCTGCCTGCCAGGGGGAGGGACAGGCGACCGCAGGTCGCCAGGGTGGGGCCCGTCAATCCGAAGTGCGACGCTCGTTGGGGTCGAGCGACTGATTTACAGGCCCCACCCTGATCGCTTCGCGATCTGTCCCTCCCCCTGCCAGGGGGAGGGACGTGCCGCCGGCGTTGCGCCGTCCGCCGCTTGTTGCTAGCGCTTTGCTCTCGCGGCGGGGGTTGCGGTACCGGAGCGCCCCGTCGATGCCCCCTCGCCTGCCCGCCGGAAGCGCCCCCCGATGATCCGCCTCGCCGTTCTGCTGGTCGGCGCCGATGCGATGCGGCGCAAGTGGAAGCTGCTCGCCGCCATCGGCATCCTCTGGATGGTGCTGGCCGTCGTCGTCGCCGCCGACATGATCGATGGCGCTAGCCGCACCGCGACGTGGGTGTTCGGCTACTTCCTCGTCATCGAGGGGGCAGTGGCGCTCCTGATGATGATCGGCGCCGGCGGCACCAACCGGGTGCTGCTCGCGCGCGCCGGCGGGCTCGTCGTGCTCGGCTGTCTCATTCTCGACTTCCCGTTCGAGAACTCCATCGCCAACAGCGTGCTGTTCGGCCTCGCCTTCCTCGTCGACGGCTTCGTGCGGGTGGCCACCGCCTGGGTGATCCGCTACCGGCGCTGGCAGGTGGTGGCGATCGGCGGGCTCCTCGAGATGGCGCTCGCCGTCATCTGCTTCTCGAGCTGGCCGATCCCCTATTACAAGACGGTGCCGTTCTGCGTCGCCGTGGCGATGCTGATCACCGGCTGGAACTGCCTGCGCATCGGGCTCTTGCTGCGACACCTCGGCCGCGATGCCTCGCTGTCGGCGCTGCCGATGTTCACGCTGCGCTCCTGGCGCGGCCACTCGCCGGAGGCGCCGACGCCGGTGGCGCGGGAGGCGCGCATCCCGCTGATCGTGCACGTCTGGACGCCGGTCGGCTCGGCCGAGGACGCCGAGCGGCGGCTGCTCGTCGACCGCTACATCGCCGCCGTCGACGGCAAGGGCGTCATCTCGACCGGCCACGCGTCGCTGGAGCTGCAGCCCGACATCTATGTCAGCCACTATCCGGGCGTGGAGATCGACCGCTCGCCGGACGATTTCGGCGCGCTCCTGAAGGCGTCGGGCGACAACGACGTCAAGGGGCGCTTCCAGCCCTCCTACGCCTACGAGGTCGAGCAGTGGTGCGAGGCGGACGCCAACGTCAAGTTCCGCCGCTACGACGCCGCCAAGCTCGCCGCCTGGTGGGAGGTCTACCGGCGCGACGACACCTACAACCTCACCGACCGCAACTGCTCGATCGCCGTGGCGCTGGCGCTCGATGCGGCGCTGGAAGGCGCTCTCTATTCCCGCTTCGTCTGGAGCCGCTTCTTCCTGCTCTTGCTCAACCCCGACCTTTGGTTCGCGGCGACGCTGCGCTTCCGCGCCGAATCGATGACGTGGACGCCGGGCCTGGTGCTCGATTATGCGCGCGCCATCCGCCGCGTCGTCGAGCCGCTCGACCGCGGCTATGTCGGGCGGCTGCAGGATACCATCCGCCGCTGGCACGAGGCGCGGGAGCTCGAGAAGCTGCGCCGCGAGATCGAGGCCGCCAGCAAGGACGGCCTCGTCTGAGCATGACGCCAACCGACAGGAACACGCAGCGATGACGGCCGACCTCGTTCTGGCGCCGCGGGTGCGCTTCGTCTCCATGGCGGCAGTGATCTCCGTCGCGATGATCTTCGGCCTGACCTACTCGCTGTCGGCGGCCCTGATCGCGCTCGATCTCGCCGAGCGCGGCTTCGGCGAGACGATGATCGGCCTCAACGCCGCCATGCACGCCCTCGGCACGCTGCTGATGGCACCGCTCCTGCCGAAGCTCGTCGGCAAGATCGGGCCGCGCCGCATCGTCGTGATCGCGCTCGCCGTGGCGGCGGTGACGCTGGCACTGTTCCCCGCCGCGCCGCTGTTGTGGCTGTGGTTCCCGCTGCGCTTCGTGCTGGGCGCGGCGGCCGAGGTGCTGTTCGTGCTGTCGGAGACCTGGACGAACTCGCTCGCCCAGGAGAAGACGCGCGCCCGCTCGATGGCCGCCTACATGATCGCGATGTCGCTCGGCATGGCGCTCGGGCCGCTGATCCTGTCGATCGTCGGCTCGCAAGGCGCGCTGCCCTATCTGATCGGCACGGTTCTGTGTGTCGGCGCGCTGGTGCTGGTGGTGCTGCCGATCGTCAAGGCGCCCCACTTCGAGGAGCCGGAGATCTCCAACCCGCTGCATTATGTGCGGCTCGCGCCGTTGGCGATCGCCACCACGATTTTGATCGCGGCGCTGGAATCATCCGGCCTGTCGTTCCTGGCACTCTATGCGATGGGGCACGGCTGGGACGAATCCGGCGCGGCGAGCCTGATCTCGACGATGATGTTCGGGGCGATCGTCTGCCAGGTGCCGGTCGGCTATCTCGGCGACATCATGGACCGGCGCAAGCTCGTGGTGCTGCTGGCGCTGGTCGCCACCGTCGGCGCGGCGACGTGGCCGTTCGTGCTGCACGACCCGCTGATCGCCTATCCGCTGCTGTTCGTCTGGGGCGGCGCCTTCGTCGGCATCTACACGATCATGCTGACGGTGGTCGGCAGCCGCTTCCACGGCAGCGACCTCGTCGGCGTCTATGCGGTGATGGGCCTGTCGTGGGGCGGCGGGCTGCTGCTCGGCCCGGCGCTCGCGGGCTTTGCCATGGACCGGCTGGAGCACGGCCTGCCGATCTTCGCTGCCGCGGCCTGCCTTCTCTACGCCGTCTATGCGCTGCGGACGCGGTCGCAGACGTGATCGGGGCGCCCCCGTCGGCGGGCTTGCGGTGGTGTCAGCCGGGCACCGCCTCGGGCGCGTACTGCCCGACATAGGCGCCGGTCGGCGGGATCGGCGTGATGATGTCGATCAGCACGCCGTTCGGGTCGGCGGTGATGAAGTGGCGCTGGCCGAACGGCTCGTCGCGCAGGGGCAGCAGCACCGGCAGGCCGGCGGCCTCGGCGCGGGCGAACTCGGCGTCGACGTCCGCCACCTCGAAATTGAGGATGACGCCGCCGGCGCGGCCGCGGCCAACGGCCGGGATCGTCTCATGCCTGCCGTCGAGGACGGCGAGATTGACCGCGGCGTCCTCGATCGACTGCAGGTGGACGTACCAGTCGCTCGCAAACAGCGGCGTGAAGCGGAAGTGCCGGACATAGAAGGCGACCGTGGCCGCCACGTCGTCCACCATCAGCACCGGGTAGAAGCTCGTCGACCGCATCGCTTTCCTCCGCCTCGCTCGTCACATACAGTCTGCATGCTTCTTGTCCATTAACAAACAGGCAGACTGTATGCAAGAGGGGAGTGGCCGGCGGAGCAATCGGCAGCGCAGCGAGGAGATGCGCGGGCGCCTGCTCGCGGCGGCGCGGGCGCTGTTCGTGGAGAAGGGCTACGCCGACACCGGCACGCCGGAGATCGTCGCCACCGCCGGCGTGACGCGCGGGGCGCTCTATCACCACTTCGAGGACAAGCAGGCGCTGTTCCGCGCCGTCGTGGAGGCCGAGGCGGCGGCCGTGGCGGCGGAGATCGAGGCAGCCGGAGGCAGCGGTGACGACGCGCGCGCACGCCTGCTCGCCGGGGCACGCGCCTATCTCGAGGCGATGGCCGAGCCGGGTCGGACGCGCCTGCTGCTCGTCGACGGACCGGCGATTCTGGGGGCGGCGGAGGTGCGCGCCATCGACGGCGGCCACACCGAGCGCACCCTGCGCGAAGGGTTGGACGAGGCCATCAGGGCCGGCGCCATCGCGCCGTTGCCGCTCGCGCCACTAACCTCGCTGCTCTCGGCGATGTTCGACCGGGCGGCCCTCGACGGGGCTACCGGCGGACAGGCGGACGACGACCGGACGGAGGCGGCGCTGCAGGTGATCGAAGCGCTCCTCGCCGGCCTCGCGCCCGCCCTGCCACGGGCGCCGCGGTAGACGGCAACCGCCCGAGCCGGCGGGACCCCGCGAAACCCGCCGCGCCCGACCGGGTCGAACGCCCGTCCGGCGGGAGGCTGACGACCAAGGAATGGGTCTCCGGCAGGCTTGCGGCCGAGACATTGCGCTGTCCCCCCCCGCAGACGACGATGGCATAGACGCCGTCGGACAGGGCTTCGGTGACGACGCCGAAGCAGAGCCGCGTGCCGTGGATGGAGACTGCGGGCGGCCGGGCTCAGCGGTCGGAGGGCGGTCTCTTCCAGTGTTGCGCGGTCGCTGCCACCAGCAGGGCACCGAGCAGCGCCACGGCCGCACCGATGAGGCCCAGCGCCGGCAGGCCAAACAAGGACAGGCCGATGCCGCCGAGGGCGGCGCCGGCGCCCTGGCCCGCAAACACCATCGAGCCGTTGAGCGCGAGCAGGACCGGGCGATGGTCCGGCGCGGCCGCGACAAGCCGCGCCTGCACCACCGGCGCACGAAGGAACAACGCCGTCGCACCGAGCGTGGTCGCGGGGATCAGCACGGCGAGTGTCGCGCCCGGCGACGCGGGCAGCAGCAGCAGCATGCCGAACACCGACAACATCACCGCCGACAGCAGGAAACTCGTCATCAGTGGGCCCCAGGCGCTGCCTCGGTCCGACCATTTGCCGCCGAGTGCCACCCCGGCGATCGCCCCGATGCCGATCAGCGCCTGCATTGCGCCGACACCGGCGCCTGAGAAGCCCACCAAGGCGCCGAAGAGCGGCCCCAGATAGGCGGTGACGCAAAAGGTCGCCGCGAAGCCGAGCAGTGTCAGCCCCAATGCGGGTGCGACGCCCGGTGTGCCGAGCACCGCCCGGGGCCGGAAGGCGACGCGTGGACCGGGGACGATGCGCGGCAGCCGAAGCCGCACGATCGCCGCGGCGATCAGTGCGATCGTGCCCGCCCACAGGAACGTGCCGCGCCAGCCGAGCATCTCTCCCGCGAGGCTGCCGAACGGAACGCCCAGCACGAAGGCCACGGTGACGCCGCCGAAGACCACCGCCATAGCGCGGCCGCGCTCCTCCGGCGCGGCCAATTCGGCCGCCGCGGCAGAGGCGATCGGGCCGACGAGCCCTGTCGCCAGACCGCACAGCAGGCGCACCGCGATCAGGCCGCCGAGGGTCGAGAGCATCGCCGCCAACAGGTTCAGCGCGCCGATGATGACGAGGCCGATCACCAGCACTCGCCGGCGCTCCATGCTGGCCACCGCCGCCGCCACGAAGGGCGCCGAGCAGGCGCTGCTGAGGGCGAAGACGCTGGCCAGTTGGCCGACCGCGGCGACCGGAACCTCCAGTGTCGCCGCCATGGCGTCGAGATGACCGACGAAGACGAAGGCTTCCGTCCCCAGGGCGAAGCCGGCCAGCCCGAGCACACCGATCCGCGGGTTCACGGGGCGCGCGGTCGGCGCAATGCCGGGCCTGTCGGCAAGATCGTCTCGTCTGGCGACATTCTCGGCGCTCCGCCTGAGGCGAGTTGACAGCGTCAACCCCAATGACATATCGAGTAGACAGCGTCAACCTGTGAGGTCTGCCATGCTGTTGCGATCCCTTCTCCCCGCTGTCGTGATGTTGATGACCGCTGGTGCCGAGGCGGCCGAGCTGCGCGTCACCGTGACCGGTGCCCGCAGTTCCACGGGCGAGGTTGGTTGCGGGCTCTACGCCGAGGAACGTGGCTTCCCGATGGACCCGACCCGTGCCGTCCAGCTCTGGCAGCCGGCCAAGACGAACGGCGTCGTTTGCCGTTTCGAGGGGTTACGGCCTGGCACATATGCTGTCGCCGTCTCGCACGATCTGAATGCCAACCGCCGCACCGACACCAACTTCATCGGCCTGCCGACCGAGGATTGGGGCGTCTCGAACAATGCGCGGCCATCCCTGCGTGCACCGCGCTTCGCGGAGGCGGCCGTGCAGGTCACGGAGGGGGCGCCGGTCGTCATCGAGATCAAGCTCGGCCGATGAGGCCGCGCGCGGCCTCCCGGTAGACCCGCTTGCCCGATGCACCGGCACCGACCGAGGCACCGGCCCGACCGGAACCAATCTGTCGCCCCTGGCGTTCTGCATCCGCTGCGCCCAAAATCGCGCGGCGGATCGCCTGGGAGACCACAGATGTCGTTTGGCGGAAAACCGCTGTCCTCCGGCTTCAGAGCCGAGGAAATCACCGTCGACCGGCGCAGATTCCTGACCCTGGGCTGCGCGTGTTGCACCCTGCTGGCGCTCAATGTTCCGACCATGGCGCTCGCCCAATCGGCTGCGGCCCAGGCTCATCTGGATGCCGCCAAGAAGGCCGCCGGGCAGGATCTCGTCGCCTACTTGCGGCTGGCCGATGTCGCGGCACCGACCTCCGGCCTGCTGCCCGTCTCCCCCGAAGACTTGATGAAGCTGCCGACGCCACCTCCGGCCAAAGTTTTCGACAACCTCTATTTCGTCGGCAACAAATGGGTGAGCAGTTGGGCGATCACCACCTCGGACGGCATCATTCTCATCGATGCGATGGACAATGACGACGAGGCGCAGAACGTCATCGAGGCAGGGCTGAAGAGGCTGGGGCTCGATCCTGCGGCCATCAAGATCATCATCGTCACGCATGGCCATGGCGATCACTATGGTGGTGTCGGCTACCTGAAGGGGAGATATGCGAGCCGCGTCGTCATGAGCGAGGCCGATTGGGCGATGCTGGAAGCCGGTCTGGAGTTCGATCGCCCGGACTGGGGCCGCCCGCCTCAGCGCGATGTTGCCGTGGTGGATGGCAGCGTCGTGACCCTCGGCGACACCAAGATCGACATTCTGCTGACGCCCGGGCACACGCCGGGAACGATTACGCTCGCCTTCGACGTCAAGGAGGGTGACCAGACCCATCGCGCCCTGCTCTGGGGCGGAACCGCCTTCAATTTCGGCCGGCAGCCGGATCGTCTGCCGCGCCTGCAAACCTATATCGACGCGACGGCGCGGGTTCGCGATCTCGCCCGCAAGCAGTCTGTCGAGGTCTTCATCTCAAACCACGACCTCTTCGACGGCGCCGTGGCAAAGATCGACCAGATGCGCGCGGGTGCTCCGAACCCGTTCCTGATCGGCACAGACACGACGGTTCGCGCGCTGACTGTCATGCACGAGTCCGCCCTGGCGACCTATGAAGTCTGGAAGGCGTGACCCGCGACACGCAAGGCCGTCGCTGCCCGTTGAGGCCGTCGCTGCCGGACTGAAGGCCGTCGCTTCCGGGCTGAAGGCCATGCCGGCGCGGGCGGCTGTCGCCCGGGCCGCGGACAGGTGACGCGGATCAGATATCGAGCATGAAGCGCCGGGCGCCGTCGGCCACCAGGGCGGGCAGGTCGAGCGGGATGTTCATGGCGCTGACCTTGTCATCGATCAGCAGGAACGACAGCCCGTGCACGAAGGTCCAGAGCTTCAGGCCGCGCGAGAGGATGGACGGATCATCGGCGGGCGTGGCGAAGCGGTGCGCGAGATGGTGTAGCAACACGCCGAAGGTCTCGCGTCCGGTCTGCAGGAGCGCCGGGTTCTGTGCATGCGTGCGCGTCAGGCTGAACGACAGCTTGAAGACGCTGCGCTCTTGGGTGGCGAACTCGATATAGGCCAGCCCGATGGCGGTGACGGCAGCGTCGCTGCCGAGCGGATGCCGGGCGCCCCCCTCCAGCATCACCCGGCGCAGCCGCTCCAATCCTTCCAGGGCGACTGCGTCCAGCAACGCGTCCTTGTCGGCGAAGTAGCGATAGGGGGCGGCCGTCGAGACGCCGGCGGCGCGCGAGGCGTCGGACATCGACAGCCGCTCCGGGCCGTTCTGCTCCACCAGCAGCCTGGCGGCCTCGATGAGCCCGGCCCGCAGGTCGCCGTGGTGGTAGCGCTCCTTCTTCATGCACGCTCTCGCTTCATGCACGCTCTCGCTTCATGCACGCCCTCGTGGTCCTGGTCGGGGCAAAATGCAAGGGCTCCACTTGCCTTCGATGTAAGAGGCTCTAAGATATGTTATAGCTTCTAACATCAACAGGTGGGGGTGTCGACGTGCCGAGCCTCGGGGTGAGCCTGATCCGGATCGGTCGCGGCATCTGGCGGCTCGCCGTCACCGGCACCGTCATCGGCCTCGCGGCGGCGGCCGTCCTGGTCGGCGCCGATCTGATCGCCGAGCGCGCCCGCGCCATCCCGTCGCCGCCCCAGGCGCCGCTCACGCCCGTCGCGGTGGTGCTGGTGGCGCCGCAAGAGGGCTACGCGGTCACGCGTCGCTTCATCGGCCAGATCGAGGCGCCCGGCCGCATCGACCTCGGCTTCGAGCTGGGTGGACGCATCGTCGAGATCCTGGCCGACGAGGGCGACGTGGTTCGCCGCGGTGCCCCGCTGGGGCGGCTCGACACCACGGCGCTAGAGGCCGAGCGCGCCGTCCTCCAGAGCGAGCGCGCAGCGCTCGCCGCCGATGCGGAGCTCGCCCGGCTGACGCATACGCGCAACGAGCAGCTGGCGCGCGGCGGCTTCCGGTCGGAATCCACCCGCGATGATTCGCGCCTCGCCGTCGCCCGGCTCACGGCCCGGATGGCGGCCATCGAGGCCCAGATCACCGGCGTCGACATCCAGATCGGCAAGTCGACGATCGCCGCCCCCTTCGACGCCGTGGTGGGCAGCCGCCTTGTCGACCCAGGGCAGAACATCGGCGCCGGCGCACCGGTTCTCAGGCTGTTCGAGCAGGCGGCGCCGCAGCTGCGCGTCGGCCTCCCGATCGGGCTCGCCGGCCGGCTCGCGCCCGGTGCCTCGGTCGCCGTGGAGATCGAGGGACAGCTGTCGGAGGGACGTGTCCTGCGCCTGCGCGCGGACCTTGACCCGATCACCCGCACACGCGGCATCGTCGTGGCACTGCCCGAGGATGCGCGCCTCGCCTTCGGCCAGACCGGCAGCCTGCTGCTGGAGGAGGTGGTGGCCGAGCCCGGCTTCTGGGCACCTGTCGCGGCGTTGCGGGAAGGCGGCCGCGGCAGCTGGACCGTGCTTGCCGTCGCGAGCGGGCCGGCCGGCGAAGCCGTCACGCCCGCGGCGGTCGAAGTCAGCCACATGGCGGGTGATCGCGTCTTCCTGCGCGGCGCGCTGGCCGACGGCGCCCGCATCGTCTCGCACGCGCCGTCCCGCGTCGCCCCCGGCCAGGTGGTCGCCGTGCTGGCGGAGTAAGGGCCATGGAAACGCTGTACTTCCGCCAGCCCCGCCTCGTCGTGCTGTCGCTGTTCGTCATCATCGTCTCGGGGCTCTCCGCCTTCCTGACCATCGGGCGCCAGGAAGACCCGACGATCACCAACATCTTCGCCGCCATCACCACCGTCTATCCCGGCGCCGACCCCGGCCGGGTCGAGGCGCTCGTCACCGCCAAGATCGAGACGCGACTGCAAACGATCCCGGAGGTCGCGGAGCTGTCATCCACTTCGGCCACCAGCGTCTCGGTGGTGCTCGTCGAGCTGGCCGACACCGTGCCGAAAGCGCGCATCGAACAGGTCTGGGCGGAAATCCGCGACGCGCTCGCCGATGTCCGGCGCGACTTCCCGCCGGAGGTCGAGGAGCCGGAATTCGACAGTGACGGCGCCGGCGGCTATGCGGCGATCTTCGCGGTCACCGTGCCCGCCGGCCAATCGCTGACGCGCGCCGCGCGGGAGGCGGAGGCCCTCGCCGACCTGCTGCGCACCGTGCCCGGCACCAAGCTCGTCGATCTTCACGGCGCACCGACCGAGGAGGTGCTGGTCACCGTCGACCCGGCCCGGGCCGCGGCACTCGGCCTGACCGCGGACGCGCTCGCCGCCGCGATCCGGGCCGCGGACGCCAAGGTGCAGGCGGGGCGGTTGCGCGGCGCATCGAGCGACCTACTCGTCGGCGTCAGCGGTGAAATCACCGCGCTCGACCGCTTGCGCGGGGTGGTGGTTCGGGAAGATGCGGCCGGGCACGCGGTGCTGCTCGGCGACATCGCCAGCGTGACGCGCGGCGCCCGCGAACCGGCCGTGGAGGCGGCGATCCATCGCGGCGCGGCGGCGATCCTGGTCTCGGCGAAGCTCGAGGATGGTTTGCAGGTGGACCGTTGGATGGCGCGGATGCGCACGACGGCGGAGGGTTACGGCGCGACCATGCCCGAAGGCCTCGGTGTCGCGATGGTGTTCGACCAGAGCCGCTACACGGCGGAACGGCTGCGCGAGATCGCGATCAACATGGCACAGGGTGCGGCCCTCGTCGTCGTGGTGCTGCTGCTGACCCTCGGCTGGCGGTCCGCCCTGATCGTCGCGCTGGCATTGCCGGTCGTCACGCTCGTCTCGATCGCGACCCTGAAGGCGCTCGGCATCCCGATCCACCAGATGTCGGTCACCGGGCTGATCGTGGCGCTCGGCCTGCTCGTCGATGCGGCGATCGTCATGGTCGACGACATCGGCGGGCGGTTGCGAGGCGGCATGGCCCGGCTGGCGGCCGTCTCGACGTCGGTACGAAGGCTGACCATGCCGCTGCTGGCTTCGACCGTCACGACGATCCTGTCCTTCCTGCCGCTGATCCTCCTGCCCGGGCCCGCCGGCGATTTCGTCGGCTCGATCGCCATCGCCGTCGTCGTGATGCTGACCTGGTCGTTCGTCGTGGCGGTGACGATCACACCGGCGATCGCGGGCTGGTGGTTGCGTACGGCCGACGGCGCGCCGCGGCGCGAGGGGCCGCTGCTGCGACTGTTCAAAGCCAGCGTGCGGCTCTCGCTCGCCAACCCGATCCGGGCGATCGCGCTCTCGCTGGTGCTGCCGGTGCTCGGCTTCGTGTCGCTCCCGACACTGACGGCGCAGTTCTTCCCCGGTGTCGATCGCGACCAGTTCACCATCGACGTCGAGTTGCCCGAGGGCGCCTCGCTGGCGCAGACGGCGCGCACGGTCCAGGCGATCGACGAGCGGATGCGCGCCGAGACTGACATCGTCTCCATCACCTGGGTGCTCGGCCGATCTGCGCCGGCCTTCTACTACAACATCGTCGGCAACCGCGATCAGGCGCCCGGCTTCGCGCAGGCGCTGATCAGCACCGCCTCTCCGACAGCGACCGCGAGGCTGCTCGGCGAGCTCCAATCGACGCTGCCGCCGGCCTTTCCACAGGCGCAGCTGCTACTGCGCGGCCTCGTGCAGGGGCCGCCGGTGGATGCCCCGGTGGAGCTGCGCCTGGTCGGCCAGGATATCGCCGCGCTCCGCGCCGTCGGTGACGAGCTGCGCGGGCGCCTCGCCGCGCTTCCACACGTTACCGTCGCGCGCACGACGATCGGCGGCGGCGCGCCGAAGCTGATGCTTGACGTCGACGAGGCCCGCGCGCGGCTGCTCGGCCTCGACCTCGCGCAGATGGCGCGGCAGCTGGAGGCGGGGCTGGAGGGCGTGGTCGGCGGATCCTTGCTCGAGGGCACGGAGGAACTGCCGGTGCGCGTGCGGCTCGGCGCGGGGCTGCGCAACGATCCGACCGCCATCGCCGACATGCCGATCTTGCCGCCCACCGCGGCCGCCCGCTCGGCGGAGGGAGAATTCCCGGCGATCGCCCTGTCGGCGCTCGGCACGGTGCGGCTGACGCCGGCAGACAGCGCGGTGACGCGCCGCAACGGCGAGCGGGTGAACACCGTGCAGGCCTTCCTGATGCCCGGCGTGCTTCCGGAAGAGGCGCTGGGCGCCGTGCTGAAGAGCCTCGACGCCGAGGGCTTACGCCTGCCCGAGGGCGTCCGCATGGAAACAGGCGGCGACGCCGATGCGCGCGCCTCCACCGTGCAGGCGCTGATCGCGCCGCTCGGGCTGATCGTGGTGCTGTCCATCGCGGTGGTGGTGCTGACCTTCAACTCCTTCCGGCTGACGCTCATCGCCTTCCTGGTTGCCGGCCTGTCGGCGGGACTGTCGCTGCTGGCGCTCGCGGTCTTCAACTACCCCTTCGGCATCAACGCGATCATCGGTCTGATCGGATCCATCGGCGTGTCCATCAACGCGGCGCTGATCGTGCTTTCGGCGCTGCAGCAGGACGAGGCGGTGGCGCAGGGCGATCAGGCGGCGATCGCCGCGGTGGTCGTCGGCGCCGCCCGTCACATCCTGTCGACGGCGATCACGACCTTCGGCGGCTTCCTGCCGCTGATCCTGGGCGGCGGCGGCTTCTGGCCGCCCTTCGCCATGGCGATCGCCGGCGGCGTGCTGTTGTCACCGCTGCTGGCCTTCTGGTTCACCCCGGCCATGTTCGTGCTCGTTCAACGACCGCGCCCTCGGCCTTCGAGCGCGCTGCAGTCTCAAACGGCCTGACCGAACTCTTCCTTCGACCAGTGGCGGGTGGTGGTCTTGTAGGCCACCTTGCAGTTCGGTGCGCAGAAGCGGCGGAGCTCGCAGCGCTCGAGCACGACGAGATCGCCGCCGAGGCCGGCCCGGTTCGCCTCCGAGCCGGCGAGATGGGCGGCGAGCGCCCGTGTCAGCAGGCCGGGTCCGGTCGATAGCCAGATCGTGTCGGCATCGCCGCGCAGCATCGCCGTCACGGCGAGTTCGAGACCGTGGCCGATCAGCGGGTGGCCGGGCGCGGCCGCGATGAAGTTGTTGCCGATCGAGCCGCGCGCTTCCTGCGGCACCACCAGGCTTCGACCCGCCACGTGCGGGTCGAGCGGCGCCGTACAACGGTCGTCGGCATCGACATAGACGCCGCCCTCGTGGAACAGCAGCGCCAGCCGCAGGAGATCGGCCTTCTGGGCCGGCTTGCGGGCAGCGCGGTAGGCGCGGCGGACGCGCGGATCCGGCAGGCTGTCGAGGAAGGCGCGGGCGGTGCGGTCGGTGTGGCGAACGTGTTCCCAGCCGGGGTTGCCCTCCCGCCAGCTCGCCATCAGCTCGACGACGTCGTCGGCCAGCGTCTCGGTGTCCCAGAACTGCAGGATGCGGCGGGGCACCGAAGCGGCGCCCTCAGGCGGCGGCCGGACGTCGAGCCGTCCGTTGCGGCGGAGGAACACGAAGAAGGCGATGGCGCCGGGGGTGTAGTCGGGCTCCTCGCGGACGAGGGTGGCGAAGGCGTCGAGGTGGTCGGCGGCGATCGCCGCCTGCCCGAGTTGCATGGCCGCCGGGTTGCTCCAGCACTCGCTCATCAGCTGGCCGACGAGGCTCTGGGACGGGTTGAGCGAGCGGCCGCGGGCGAGCTGGTCCTCGCGCGACAGCTGCTTGGCGGCGGCGAGGTGACGGCGTGCCTCGAGGGGTCGCAGCAGGCCGACGAGAACGCGGGCAGCGGCGGAATGGCCGGCGGCGTTGCTGGGGTCGAGGGCCAGCACGCCGTTGAAGGCGTCGAGCGCCTCCGGCAGCTGCCAGCGGGTTTCGGCGAGACGGCCGACCGCCATCGCCGCGGCCACCTGTTGACGGACCGTCTGCGTCTCCATCGCCGCCACGGTCGCGGCGACGGTGTCGAAGCGGCCGTGGTCGAGGTCGAGCGCCGCCTGCCGGCCACGCAGGCGCGCGTCGGTCGGAGCACGCGCCCGCGCCGCGTCGAGCAGCGCCGCGGCGGGGACGTCGAGGCCGATGTGGCGCAGGAGATCGAACTCGGCGAAATCGAGGGCGAGCTGGTCGCCGGCCGCCGCCCGCGCCTTCGTCAGCATCGCCCGCGCCCGGGCGGCTGATGCCGTCCTGGCCGCGATCCCGGCGAGCGCGATCCAGGCCGTGACGCTGGCCGGATCGACGGCGATGGCGCGCTCGTAGGCCGCACACGCGGCGTCGGTATCGCCGACCTCCTCGTAAAGCGCCGCCAGGTCCTGCAACACCGGTGGGCTCGGCTCGGCGGTAGCGGCGGCGGCGAGCAGAGCGACAACGTCGCCCTTGCGGCCTGCACGCGCGAAGGCACCGGCCAACGCCACGGCGGCGGCGCCGACGGGAGCGAGCGCAAGCGCGCGGGCAAGGCAAGCCGCCTCCACCTCGAGCAGCCCCCCGGCGCGGGCGACCGTGGCGGCGGCGACCTGCGCCTCGACATCGTCGGGAAAGTCCTCCGCCATCAGCGCGACGGCGGCCGCGTGGGCGTCCGCGTCGCCCGCCTGGCGCAGCGCGGCGATCAGCCGCCGGCGCAGGGCGGCGTCGCCGGGATGGTGGGCGGCCGCTTCGGCGAGATGAGCCGCCGCCGCGCCGGCATCGCCACGGCGGCGGGCGTTGTCGGCGAGCGACGAATGGACCGAGAGGCGGGCGGGGTCGATCGCGAGGATGCGCCGCAGCGCCTCGTCGGCCTCGTCGAGCCGACCGAGGGTGCGCAGGTCGCCGGCGATATCCCGCCACAACGGCAGCCGGTCGGGAACGAGGGCCGCCGCCTGCCGGAGCAGCACCAGCGCACCCTCGACGTCGCCGGAGACGCGTACCTGCCGCGCCCGGCGCTCGAGATCGGCTGCCGCTGCCGCCGGTGGCGGGAACGGTGCAACAGCCAATGGTGCAGGAGCGGCCAGTTCAGGAGCGGCCGGCGCAGCAGCGGTCTGCGTTCGGATCTCGGGCGCCCGGGCGACGGCTGTCGCGGCATCGCCGGCGGCGGGCTTCAGAGTGCGTTCGGCGCGGCGCGATCGCCGGCGCTCCTCCGCACGACGGCGCAGCGCGGCGTTCTCCTCGAGGCCACGGAGCGCCGAGGCCCGGTCCGGCTCACGGGCGAGAACCTGCCTCAGAGCCGCATCGGCGGCGTCGAGGCGCCCGAGCCGCCGGTGCAGCTTCGCGAGTTCGGCATGGGTGGCGAGCCGGTCGGGTGCCAGCGACACGACGCAGCCGAGGATCCGGACGGCGTGTTCGGGGTCTCCGGCCGTCGCGGCGATCCGGGCGGCGAGAACGAGGAGCCCGACGGTGTCGGGGTGAGCGTCGAGCGCGCGCTCGACGCGCAGGGCGGCCTCGTCGAGGTGCCCCGCCTCAAGCAGGCCCTCGGCCTCTCGCAACGCCGCCTTGACGGCCCTGCTGGCGGAGGGCGCCACCCCGGCTGGGGCTGCGGGATGCGCCGGTGAGGCGTCAGTTTCCGAACCGGGAGACGCCACCTGCGCTTCGCCCTTCCCCATGCGTCGCTCCCGTGGCGCATGCACTCGACAGTCGAACGTGAGGATAGCGCACGCATATGACTTTTCCACCAAGACGCGAGCCCTCCCGCGTCCGGTAGCATCCCCGAAGGCTGCCGGCCTGTGGTGATCAGGCGGCGACGGAATCGCCTGCCGCCTCGACACGGAGCCGCGCCCGCAGCGTCCGCGGCAGCTGGCGCGCCGACTTGATGCGCGGCACCGCCAGCTCGGCGATCATGGGCGTGTTCTCGCCGTAGAGCGCCACGTAGTCCGCGTAGTTGTCGAAGCGGCGGCGGGTGACGTTGTCGACGAAGGTTTCGGCCGGGACGCCCTCGGCGAGGATCAGGGCATGGTCCTCGAGCTCGACGTGGAAATAGGTGAAGCGCTCGGGCAGGTCGGTCATCGGCGCGATCGACGTGCCGTTGACGAGGGCTCCGGCCTGAACCAGCACGCCGTCGACGAGCAGGGCGTGGTCGGGCGAGACGCAGAGGTCGCGGACCGGCAGCCCATCTCCCAGCGCTCCGGCGGCGATGCGGATCGGCCGGGTGCGCCGCGGGTCGGCGAACAGGGTGGCGAAGGTCTGGCGGCCGACGAAGCGGACCGGCCGGGCGTCCCCATCGGCCGTGAGGACGAGGTCGCCGATCGCGAGGTCCTCCACCGGCCGCTCGCCGCCCGGACAGGCGATGGCCGTGCCGGCGAGGAAGCAAACGGTGAAATTCTCTTCGACGACGCTGACAACGTCGCCAAAATTGAGCGAGCCGTCGTTGGTGATCAGAAGGTAGTCATACTCACCACAGCCACACTCTTCCCGACCGACCCAGCCTCCGCCGACAAAGCCGAAATATTCGAGGTCGACCGGGCGAGTGCTGTCCTCGTAAGCGATGATGTCCCCGATGGCGAACGTGTCCTCGGTGCCACCGGTGGACAGTCCAAGGTCGTCGAAACCGAGAAAGACATAATAACCTGGCGTCGGGCCAAACTCTCCCGTGCCGTCGTCATAGACGAGAAAATAGATGAAAGACGAATTATACTCAGCCATGCAGACCCCCGCACCCGCGTCTTACGACACGAGACCTCAAATGCTTGCCGTTTGCAGGGGAAAACGGCGCGAGTAACGCACCTCACGGCAGCGTCATCGGCCGGGACACTAGTTTGCCGGCGAGACGTTGTCGAGACGGATTCGGAGTGAAATTCCGTCCATCTGCCTCGGCGTCAGCGCATTCCCGCGAGCAGTTCCGTCACGGTCGCCTTCCGCCGGTGCACGTTCAGGCGTCGCTCCAGCAGCGAAAAGCCCTGCACGATCAGGAAGGTGAGGAGAAGGTAGAGCAGCGCTGCCGAGATCAGCGGCTCGAGCGTGCGGAAGGTCTGCGAGCGGATGATCACCGCCTCACCCATGATGTCCTGGATGGTGATGGTGAAGACGATGGCGCTCGCCTTCAACAGCAGCACCGATTCGTTGGCGAACGTCGGCAGGCTCTGGCGGAAGGCGAGCGGCAGGGTGATGAGGAACATCACCTTCGCCCGCGTCATGCCGAGGGCGGTGCCCGCCTCCTTCAGGCCCTTCGGCACCGCGCCGATGGCGCCGCGCAGCACCTCGCCGGAGTAGCCGGCGGTGTTGAGACTGAGGGCGAGGATCGCGCAGACGAGGGCGTCGCGCAAAAGCGGCCAGAGGAAGCTCTGGCGCACCGCCGGAAACTGCCCGAGCCCGTAGTAGATCATGAACATCTGCACGATCAGCGGCGTGCCGCGGATGAACAGGATATAGGCCGCCGCCGGATAGCGCAGCCACCAGCGCGTGGAGACGCGCGCGAGCGCCACCGGGATCGCCAGAAGATTGCCGAGGATCATCGAGGCGATGACGATGAAGATCGTCATCCACAGGCCGTCGATGAGCCGACCGAAGATGCGGACGGCGACTTCGAGTTCGAACGTCATGGCCGCGCCGCCCTCAATGGTTGGCCTGGCCGCGCCCGAGGCGCCGCTCGGCCAGATGGAAGGCGACCATCGAGACGGTCGAGATGGCGAGGAAGACGAAGGCGACCGTCGTGTAGAAGGTGAAGGGCTGGCGCGTCGACAGCGCCGCCGTCGAGCCGACGCCGAGGAGGTCGCGCAGCCCGACGACGGAGATGAGGGCGCTGTCCTTCAGCACGACGAGCCAGAGGTTACCGAGCGCCGGCACGGCCAGCCGCATCGCCTGCGGCAGCACGATCAGCAGGAACACCTGGTGGGGGCGCAGCGACAGCGCCTTGCCGGCCTCGCGCTGGCCGGCATCGATGGCGAGGATGCCGCCGCGGAAGATCTCGGTCGCATAGGCGCCGGCGATGAAGCCGAGGGCACCGACGGCGGCCGGAAAGGCGGCGATCTCGACATTGACGCCCGGCATCACCAGCCCGGTCAGGGCACGGATGCCGGAGGTGCCTCCATAGTAGATCAGGAAGATCACGAGGATTTCCGGGACGCCGCGCACCACCGAGGTGTAGCCGGCGCCGATCGCCCGCACCCAGCGGGGCCCGGAGATCTTGCCCCACGCCCCGACGAGGCCGAGGCCGATGCCGACGATGTAGGAGGCGAAGGCGATCTGGATGGTGACGAGTGCACCGCCGAGAAGCGCCCATCCCCACGCGCCCTCGCCGAACCCGATGAGCGCCAATGTCTCCGCCACGCGCCGGCCGCCCCCCTCGCTACGACATGCCCGAATCCGGAGAGCGGCGGCGGGTGGCTGCGCGCCTCAGCGCACCACCCGCCGCGCCCTTCAATCCGGTCGAAGCGGTCCTCAGCCGCCGTAGATGTCGAACGAGAAGTACTTGTCGGCGATGGTCTTGTAGGTGCCGTTCGCGCGGATCGCGGCGATCGCGGCGGTGAGCTTGTCACGGAGCGCGGTGTCGCTCTTGCGCACGGCGAAGCCGACGCCGTCACCCATCAGCTTGTCGGTGAAGGTCTCGCCCTTCACCTCGAAATCGGCGCCTTCGGCCGTCTTCAGGAGGCCGTCTTCCAGGGCGATCGAATCCGCCAGCACCAGATCGACGCGGCCGGCGATCAGGTCGAGGTTGGCGTTCTCCTGGGTGTCGTAGGACTTGATCGTCACGACGTCCTTGAACTTGCTCTCGACGTAGTTGGCGTGCACCGTCGAAACCTGTACGGCCACGGTCTTACCGTTCAACCCCTCGGCCGTGATGTCGATGTCCTGGTCCTTGCGGCCGACGAACATCGCCGGGGAATCGTAATACTTGCCACTGAAGTCAACGACCTGCTTGCGTTCCTCGGTGATCGACATCGAGGCGACGATGGCGTCGAACTTGTTCTCGATCAGCGCCGGGATGATGCCCTCCCAGGACTGCATCACCCACTCGCACTTCACCTTCGCCTCGGCGCAGACGGCCTCGGCGATCTCGATCTCGAAGCCGGAGAGCTTGCCGTTGGGGTCGATGTTGATGAAGGGCGGATAGGGCTCCGGCGTCGTTCCGAGGCGAACGACGTCCTGGGCGGCGGCCGGCTGCAGCATGGCGGGCTGCAGCAGGGCGCCCGAGGCGATCAGCGCAGTGGCGGCAAGCGTGGCAAACAGCTTCATGGCAGGGATGCTCCTCTGGGGATTATCGTTGTGCGGCCGACCCCTGGCCGCAGATGTGGAATTGTTCGCCGGTCTTTCGACGCTTGTCGAGCCCGTGCGACGCGGATTCAGCGGGGAGAGCGCCGTCAGCTCTCGAGCGGCCCCGGTCGGGCGGTGGCGCTCGGGGCGTTGGCGACGATTTTCATGACGTCCTCGCCGGGCCTGAGGATGCGCTGGTCGCGCCGCGACAGTACGAGGCCCGCCTGCGGCGCCAGGATGTCGACGGCGCCGTCGTCGGCCGCCGGATCGAACAGGATGGTGGCCACCCGGTCGCCGCTCGCGACGCGGTCGCCGACTTCGCAGTGGTAGAGCACGATGCCGCCACGCGGGGCGCGGATCATCTCAACATTGTCGAGCGGGGCGACGGGGCCGTCCCAGTCGGCCGGGCCGTCGCCGGCGACGACGCCGCGGCCGGCGAGGAAGCGCAGCAGCCCCGCCGCGTCCGCCTCGGCATAGGCGGGTGACACGTCGGAGCGGCCGCGCAGTTCGACGGTGGCGACGGTGCGGCCGGAAAGGTCGGCACCGCTGCCGAGCCACGGCGCCAGCGCCGCCTCCTCGAAGGCGCCGCCGCCGTCGTCCTTCCACAGCAGCGCGACGTCGGACGGCATCGCGGCGAGGAGGTCGCGGCAGGATGGCCAGAGCGCCTCGTGCAGGTAGACGTAGGGTAGCGATTGTTCGTCGCAGTGCAGATCGAGCACGAGTTCGGCCGGCAGCATCAGCCGGACGAGCCGCGCCTTCAGGCGCATCGAGGCGGTGACGGGCGCATCGTCGGCGAGCAGCGTCGCCGCGTCCGGGCGTGCAAGAATCGGGAAGTCGCGGTTGAAGTTCATGCGGTTGGAGAGGTCGTAGCGGCCGGTCGGCTCGCCGGCGAGGCTCTGCGACAGGCCGATGGGGTTCGCGACCGGCACGATGATAATGTCGCCGAAGACGTCGCCGCGGGCGTGAAGCGCGCGCAGCCCGGCTGCCAGCACGTGCAGCGTCGCCACCCCCGGCACCTCGTCGCCGTGCAGCGCCGCCTGCAGATAGGTGGTGGGAGCGGTGTCCGGTCGCGTCCCGCGCAGGCGCAGCACCTTGATCCGCCAGTCGGAGCCCGGCAGGTCGCCGCGGATCGTCTCGAAAGTGAGGTCCATGTTTCACGTCAGGTTGCAACGGTTGCGGATCGCACGCTAGCAGCGGGCGCGGCCGGCGCAAGGCCGTCCGAAGACGAGCATGACAGCGGAGCGCCCGCCCCGTACAGTCCGGCCCGTTCGGGTTGCGTCCTGCGGGGGAGTTCTATGGAGACGCTGATCGTCGTTGCCGTCGTCGTGCTGGTCGGCCTCTACGGGGTGAAGATCTACAACGGCCTGGTCTCGCTCCGGACGCGCGTCGAGGAGGCGTGGTCGGACATCCAGGTGCAGATGAAGCGCCGCTATGACCTCATCCCCAATCTCGTCGAGACGGTGAAGGGCTACGCCTCGCACGAGCGTGAGACGCTGGAGGCGGTGGTAAAGGCGCGCAATGCCGCTGTCGCGCAGACCGGCACGCCGGAGCAGCAGGCGGCGGCGGAGCGGGCGGTGACGGGAGCGCTCGGCAAGCTGTTCGCGCTCGCCGAGGCCTATCCGAACCTGAAGGCCGACCAGAACTTCCGCGCTTTGCAGGACGAGCTCGTTGCCACCGAGGAGAAGCTCAACGGCTCTCGGCGCTTCTACAACGGCTCGGTGCGCGACCTGAACGTCATGGTCGAGCAGTTCCCCTCCAACCTGATCGCCGGGGTCTTCAAGTTCGGCAAGGCGCAGTTCTTCGAGCTCGACGAGGACGAGCGCGCCGCCGCCTCGAAGCCGGTCAAGGTGTCGTTCAACTGATCGTGTGGCGGATCGTGGGGCAGGCGGGCATGGGCGGGATCACGGCCGGCTGGCGGGCCTTCGTCGCGACGCTGGCGACGCTCATGCTTCTGGCGCTCGCGGCCGCGATGCCGGCCGTCGCCATCGACGATCCGGGCGGGCCGGAGCGCATCCTCGACTTCGATTCGAAGATCGCGGTCGAGACTGACGGCGGCGCCGAGGTGGTCGAGACGATCACCGTGGTGGCGCGCGGCAACCAGATCCGCCGCGGCATCTTCCGCGACATCATCGTCGCTGTCGACAGCGGCTTCGGCCGCTCCACTGCGAGCCTCGATGTCGAGGCGGTGACCCGCGACGGCGAGGACGAGCCGTACTCGGTCGAATGGGACGGCGACACGCGCCGCATCCGCATCGGCAGCGGCGACGTGTTTCTGGAGAGCGGCGTCCACGTCTACGAGATCCGCTACCGCTTCTCCGATGCGGTCGGCTTCTTCCCCGACTATGACGAGCTCGACTGGAACGTCACCGGGCCGAACTGGGATTTTCCGATCGAGCGCGTGCAGGCCGAGGTGACGCTGCCGGCGGGCGCGACCGTCCTGCGGAGCCGCGCCTACACCGGATCTTTCGGTTCTCGCGCCGAGAACGCCACCACCGCGCAACCCTCGCCCGGCACCATCGTCTTCACGACCACGGCGCCACTCTCCGCCAGCGAGGGCCTGACGGTCGCAGTCGGCTTCCCGAAGGGCTTCGTCGCCGAGCCGACGGCGCTCGAGACGTTCCTCGCCCAGACCATGCCGGCCTTCGCCGCCGGCGGCGGGCTGTTCCTCGTCCTCGGCTACTTCCTGTGGGCGTGGCTGCGCTTCGGCGTCGACCCGCCGGCGGGGCCGATCATCCCGGTCTACACGCCGAGCCTGCCGCCGGCGGCGATGCGCTTCCTGGAGAAGCGGCGGGCGGACGGCACCGGCCTCGCGGCCGCCCTCCTCGATCTCGCCGTGAAGGGCCACCTGACGATCGCCGAGGCGGACGGCGGCGGCCTGACGCTGACACGGCGCACCGACGGCGCCAGCCGCGAGCCTTCGGCGAGCGAGGCGGCCGTGCTCGCCGCGCTGTTTCCCGGCGGTGCCGGCACGATCACGCTCGGCAGCACCAGCGAGGACAAGCGGCTCGCCCAGACGGAAGGCGCGCTCGGGAAGTTCCTCAACAACAAGCTCCTCGGCGAGCACATCCGCGGCAATCTCGGCTGGTACCTGCTCGGCGCCGTGCTGACGGTGCTGACCTGGGTGGCGGTGGTGATGGCATCGCCGGCGAGCGAGGAACTCATAGGCTTCGGCATCGGCGGCATCGTCGCGACGGTCATGACGGCGATCTTCGCGGCCAAGGCCGTGGCGCTGTGGCGCGACGTTCGGGCGGGCCGCTGGCTTTCGCTGCTCCCTGCCGTGTTCTGGTCGCTGGTGCTGGTGCCGCTCGCGGTCGGCTTCCTGGTGGTGCTCTACGGCCTCGTCGGGGCGATCGGCCTCGTGCCGGCGCTCCTGCTCGTCGCCACCGTCGTCGTCAACGTGGTGTTCTTCCGGCTCCTGCCGGCGCCGACCGAGCGCGGGCGGGCGGCGCTGGACGAGATCGAGGGCACGCGGCTCTATCTGTCAGTGGCGGAAGCGGACCGGCTGAAGTTCCACAACCCGCCGGACCGCACCCTCGCTCACTTCGAGGCGATGCTGCCCTACGCGGTCGCCCTTGACCTCGCGACGCCGTGGACGGAGCGCTTCAAGGACCTCATCGCCGCCTCGGCCGTCACCGCGGCCGCCGCCGGCGCGGTCGGTGGTGGTGGCTGGCAACCCGGCTGGTACGGTGGCGGCCGTGGCGGCCCGCCGACAGACTTCGGCCGCTCGTTCGAGAGCCGCATCAGGACCTCGAGCCAGGCCGGCGCGCGCGCGATCGCGGCGGCGGCGGCGCGCGCCTCCGGCCGCTCGAGCTCGTCCGGCGGTGGCTTTTCGGGCGGTGGGCGCGGTGGTGGCGGCGGCGGCGGCTGGTAGGCTCTGCGGACCAGTGCGCTCAGTGCGCTTTTCAGTGCGCTTCGGGCTGGGCGATCTTGCGGTGGCGGACGCGGGCGGAATGCTCGATCGCCGCAACGACGAGCGGATCGATCTCGAGCCGGTCACGCAGCATCTGCAGGAAGCGCAATTCCTCCTGCTCCACCCGCACATCGGCGGCGGCGACGTCGACGGCGAGCGCATAGGCGGTCTCGTAGAGCGATTCCGGCAGTGCATCGTGGATGAGCTCGAGCATCAGATCGAGCCCGTCGTCATCGGCGAGGATCTCGCTGCACGCTTGGCCGGCCATGACGATGCGGTGCGGCTCGAAATCGGTGAACATCGGCAGCGTCTTGACCACGTCGGTGATCCGCCACAGCTCGGCATCGGTCATCGTCCGATCGGCCGCCGACGTCGTCACCATCGTGTAGACGAGGGCGTCCTGGGGAGTGATCGCGCTCTGCATGGGGCTTCCTGGGGTGGGCGGCAGCGCCGCAGACGGGACGAGGCGTCTAGCTAGAGGCTTCCCGGCCCAGGTTCAACCGGACGCGGCGCCGCGCAGGGCCGTCGAGGAGATCGGATCGCGGGGCCCGTGCAGGAACACCCACGCCGGCGGCCGGCGGTCGGGCAGGCTCGCAGCCTCTTCCTCGGGCACGCGGAAGCGGGCGAGCGAGATCGCCGCCCGCGCCGACAACGGCGCGAAGGTGGCGCCGGGGCGATCGACGAAGGCCAGCGGCACGAGGCCGGCGATCGACCGCCAGCGCTCCCAGCGGTGGAGGCCGGCGAGGTTGTCGGCGCCCATCAGGAAGACGAAGCGGACGCCGGGCCGGCGTGCCTTCAGGAAGCGCACGGTGTCGGCGGTGTAGGTGTAGTGGCGGGCCGCCTCGAAGGCGGTGACGACGATGCGCGGATCGCGCGCCAGCGCCCGCGCCGCTGCGACGCGCGTGGCGAGCGGCGCCAGGCCGTCGTGGGTCTTCAACGGGTTGCCGGGCGTGACCATCCACCAGACGCGGTCGACGCGAAGCCGCGTCAGCGCCGCCTCGGCGACGGCGAGATGGGCGCGGTGCGCCGGATTGAACGAGCCGCCATAGAGCGCGATGCGCATGCCGGGCGCCGAGGGCGGCACCTGCAGCCAGTCGGCGGTGGGCGTCGGGCGCCCCTCCCCTGCCCCCGCAGCGTCGTTCACGGACGTGTCTGGCCGTGTCCGCGCACGCGATATTTGAAGCTCGTCAGTTGCTCGACGCCGACGGGCCCGCGCGCGTGCATGCGGCCGGTGGCGATGCCGATCTCCGCCCCCATGCCGAACTCGCCGCCGTCAGCGAACTGCGTCGAGGCGTTGTGCAGCACGATGGCTGAATCGACCTCGGCCATGAACCGCTCGGCGGCGGCCCCGTCGTCGGTGAGGATCGCGTCGGTATGGTGCGAGCCGTGGGTCTCGATGTGGGCGATAGCCGCGTCGAGGCCGTCGACCACCGCCACCGAGACGATCGCGTCGAGATATTCTGTCGTCCAGTCGGCCTCGCTCGCCGGCATTGCTGCCGGGTAGAGCGCCCGCACCGCCGCATCGCCGCGGATTTCGCAGCCCGCCGCGGCGAGCGCGTCGAGCACGGGGCCGACATGCGTAGCAGCGAGCGCGCGATCGAACAGCAGCGTCTCGGCCGCGCCGCAGACGCCGGTGCGGCGCATCTTGGCGTTGACGACAATGCGCTTCACCATCTCGAGGTCGGCCGGCGCGTGCACGTAGACGTGCACGAGGCCTTCCAGGTGCGCGAACACCGGCACGCGGGCCTCGGTCTGGACGCGGGCGACGAGGCTCTTGCCGCCACGCGGCACGATGACGTCGAGGTTGCCGTCGAGGCCGGCGAGCATCGCGCCGACGGCCGACCGGTCCGGCGTCGGGACAAGCTGGATGGCGTCGGCCGGCAGCCCCGCGGCCTCGAGGCCGCGGGCAAGGCAGGCGTGGATGGCGAGCGAGGTGCCGAGCGCGTCCGAGCCGCCGCGCAGCACGACGGCGTTGCCCGCCTTCAGGCAGAGCGCGCCGGCATCCGCCGTGACGTTCGGCCGGCTCTCGTAGATGACGCCGACGACGCCGAGCGGCGTGCGGACGCGCTCGATCGACAGCCCATTCGGCCGCTCCCAGGCGGCGATGACGGCGCCGACGGGATCGGGCAGGTCGGCGACCTCCTCGAGCGAGCGGGCGATCGCCTCGACGCGGCCATCGTCGAGCGTCGAGCGGTCGACGAAGGAGCCGGCCTGGCCGGCGGCCAGCATCGCCGCGACATCCGTGCGGTTGACGGCGAGGATCGCCGCGCGGTCGGCCCGCACCGCCGCCGCCATCGCCCTCAGCGCAGCGTTCTTGGTCTCGGTCGGCGCCAGCGCCAGAGTGCGGGCGGCGGCACGGGCGCGGCGGCCGATGTCGGCCATGATGGTGGCTACGTCGTTGCCGGTCTCGACCGGACGAAGCGATGTCAGCATGTCTCGTCCTCCTGCCCGCGGTGGCGGCCGTGCAGCGCCATGTCGTCCCGGTGGATCATCTCGCCGCGCCCGGCATAGCCGAGGATCGCCTCGATCTCCGCCGTCTTGCGGCGGGCGATGCGCTCGGCCTCGGCGCGGTCGTAGGCGACGAGGCCGCGACCGAGCTCATGGCCGGCCTCGTCGAGGATGCGGACGCAGTCACCGCGCTCGAAGGCGCCGTCGACGGAGGCGACGCCGGCGGGCAACAGGCTGCGCCCGGCCTTCAGCGCCGTCACCGCTCCGGCATCGACGACGAGGGCGCCGCGGGGGTCGAGCGAACCGGCGATCCAGGTCTTGCGGGCCGTTGCCGGCGAGCGGGCGGCGAGGAACCAGGTGCAGCGGCCACCGTCGTCGACGGCGGCGAGCGGGTGCTGGCGCTTGCCGGAGGCGATCACCATGGCGGTGCCGGCGGCGACCGCGATCTTGGCGGCGTCCACCTTCGTCTTCATGCCGCCGCGCGACAGCTCCGAGCCGGCGGCCCCCGCCATCGCCTCGATCGCCGGCGTGATCACGTCCACGACGGGCAAATGCGCGGCGGTGGGGTCCTGCGCCGGCGGGGCGGTGTAGAGGCCGTCGATGTCGGACAACAGCACCAGCGTGTCGGCGCTCGCCATCGTGGCGACGCGGGCGGCGAGGCGGTCATTGTCGCCGTAGCGGATTTCGGTGGTGGCGACCGTGTCGTTCTCGTTGATCACCGGCACGGCGCCGAGGCGGGCGAGCGTGGCGAAGGTCGAGCGGGCATTGAGGTAGCGCCGCCGCTCCTCGGTGTCGCCGAGGGTCAACAGCACCTGCGCGGCGGTCACGCCGTGGCGGCCGAAGGCCTCCGACCAGGCGCGGGCGAGCGCGATCTGGCCGACCGAGGCGGCCGCCTGGCTCTCCTCGAGCTTCAGCGCCCGCCGCGGCAGGCCGAGGACGCCGCGGCCGAGCGCGATGGCGCCGGAGGAGACCACGATCACCTCGGTCCCACCGGCGCGCAGCGCCACGAGGTCGGCCACCAGGCTGTCGAGCCAGGCCGACTTCAGCCGTCCGGTCGTGCCCTCGACGAGCAGCGCCGAGCCGACCTTGACGACGAGTCGGCGGGAGGCGGCGAGCCGGCGGGCGTCATCGACCGCCGTCGCAACGGGCCGCGCCGCCGAGGCGGCGCCAGCGGCGACCGCGCTCACGGCCGCCACCGCTCGGCGGGCTCCGCCGACAGGTCGCTCGGATCGGGCTCGGAGGCGCCGTCGATGGTGCGCATCAGCGCCCTGAGCGCCCGCTCGACGCCTGCGCCGCTTGCCGACGACAGCGCCAGCGGCGTCTTCTTCGCCGCCCGCCCGAGCGCCTTCAGGCGCTTGTCACGCGTCTCGTCGTCGAGCGCATCGACCTTCGACAGCGCGACGATCTCCGGCTTGTCGGCGAGCTCCTCGCCATAGGCGGCGAGCTCGCGGCGCACGATCTTGTAGGCGGCGGCGGGGTCCTCGTCGGTGCCGTCGACGAGATGCAGCAGCACCCGGCAGCGCTCGACGTGGCCGAGGAAGCGGTCGCCGAGGCCGACGCCTTCGTGGGCGCCCTCGATCAGGCCGGGAATGTCGGCGAGCACGAACTCGCGCGCATCGACGCGCACGACGCCGAGGCCAGGGTGCAGGGTGGTGAACGGGTAGTCGGCGATCTTCGGCTTCGCCGCCGTGACGGTGGCGAGGAAGGTCGACTTGCCGGCGTTCGGCAGCCCGACGAGGCCGGCATCGGCGATCAGCTTCAGCCGAAGCCAGATCCACTTCTCCTCGGCCTCCTGGCCGGGATTGGCGCGCCTGGGCGCCTGGTTGGTCGACGACTTGAAGTGGGTGTTGCCGAAGCCGCCATTGCCGCCCTTCATCAGGCGGAAGCGCTCGCCGACGCGCGTCATGTCGGCGATCAGCGTCTCGCCGTCCTCCTCGATGATCTCGGTGCCGGCGGGCACCTTCAGGACGACGTCGCTGCCCTTGGCGCCGGAGCGGTTGCGGCCCATGCCGTGGCCGCCGGTGCCGGCCTTGAAGTGCTGCTGGTAGCGGTAGTCGATCAGGGTGTTGAGGCCGTCGACGCACTCGATCCAGACGTCGCCGCCGCGGCCGCCGTCGCCGCCGTCCGGGCCGCCGAACTCGATGAACTTCTCACGGCGGAACGATACCGCCCCCGCGCCGCCGGCACCGGAGCGCACGCTTACCTTGGCCTGGTCGAGGAACTTCATGACGCGATTGTCTCACGGGACGCGTCGGCGAGCGCGGAAAAGCGTTCGTGCGTCAACAGGGTGTCCGTATGGGCGAGGTCGGCGCCCCGCGCAAGGCAGAACACGCGGCTCTCGCCCGTCACCGCGAAGCCGAGGCGGCTCTGGACGGCGAACGAAGCGCGGTTGCCGACGAAGACGCCGGAGCGGACGCGCCCGGCGCCGAGCGGCCCGAAGGCGTAAGCGAGCACCGCGCGACCGGCCTCGGTCGCGTAGCCACGGCCCCAGCGCGACGGCGTCAGCCAGTAGCCGAACTCCGGCGCCGGGCCGATGCCGTCGAGGCCGACGCCGCCGACGAGGCCTTCGTCATCAAAGATCATCAGCGGCAGCCCGACACGCGCGAGCTCGCCGCCGGCGAGCCCGAGGAAGGCATCGGCGTCTTCGCGTCGGTAGGGAAACGGCACGCGCGCCAGCCAGCGCACCACCGGCCAGTGGCCGATGGCCGCGACGATGGCATCACGGTCGGCCGCCGTCGGCGGCCGCAGCAGCAGGCGCGGCGTCTCGATGCGGACGGCGGCGAGGGCACGGACGGCCAGGCTCATCGCCAGACCCCGCCATCGCGGGGGCCGGGCGCCGGCGCCGCCGTCGCCTCGTCCGCCGCGGCGGGCCGGTCGCCCCAGGCCCTGAGCGCCTGCCAGCACTTGCGGTCGAGGCGGTAGCGCTCGACCGACATCATGCCGCGCAACCCTTTGGAGTGGCGCAGGCCGGTGCCGACCCACTGGAAGCCGCATTTGACGATGACCCGCCGCGACGCCTCGTTGGTCATCCGGCAGGACGCCCACACCTCGTCGAGCGGGCTCGAGCGGAAGGCGTGGTCGATCACCGCCTGCGCCGCCTCGGTGGCGTAGCCCTGGTTCCAGAACGGTTCGCCGATCCAGTAGCCGACCTCGGTGTCGCCGGTCGCCGGCTGTGGGCCGAAGCCGACGGCACCGATCACCGGCAGGCCGGGGCGGCGCAGCCGCACCAGCAGGCCGCGGCCCGGCGCGGGCGTCGTGACACGGGCGATCCACGCCTCGGCGTCGGCGCGCTCATAGGGATGCGGCATCGTAGCGAGATTGGTCGCGATCTTCGGATTGTCGGCGAGCGCTGCCAGCGCAGCCGCATCCTCCCGGCGTGGCGCGACCAGCACGAGGCGCCGGGTGGTCAGACATTCGTCGTCGTCTTCGAGACTCTCGTCTTCCGCGAACATGGGAACTCTCCGGTCCGAAACGCACGAGGGGAGGCGTTCGACCGCCTCCCCTCCGCGCTCACCGGAGAGTGACGGTCGTCCCGTCAGCCCCCGCGGTCTTTAGGACCGTCCTCGCACCGGGGTCTGATGAGACACCGGCGCGGGATTTCCCAAAGCCGGCTTCTACTCGGCGGCTTCCGCCGTCGGAAGTACCGAAATGTACGTGCGGCCGTTGGCTTTGGCCTGGAACTTCACCTTGCCCTCGACGACGGCGAAGATGGTGTGGTCGACGCCCATGCCGACGCCCGTGCCCGGATGCCACTGCGTGCCGCGCTGGCGGACGATGATGTTGCCGGAGATGACGGCCTCGCCACCGAACTTCTTGACGCCGAGACGTCGGCCCGCCGTATCGCGACCGTTGCGGGACGACCCGCCTGCCTTCTTGTGAGCCATGGAGCTCTCCTATTCCGACCCGTTTTCCGACTTCAGGCGTTCGCCGCGGCGCCCGGCACGATGCCGGTGATGCGCACGACGGTGAGCCGCTGGCGATGACCGTTGCGGCGGCGCGAATTCTTGCGGCGCCGCTTCTTGAAGACGATCACCTTGTCGCCGCGGGTCTGCTCCACCACTTCGCCGGCGACGGAGGCACCTTCGATCATCGGCGCGCCGACGACGGTGCCGGCCTCGCCGCCGACCATGAGAACCTCGCCGAAGGTCACGATCTCCCCCGCCTCGGCGACGAGCTTCTCGATTTTCAGCTGGTCGCCTTCGGCGACGCGGTATTGCTTGCCACCCGTCTTGATCACTGCAAACATCGTCCGTCACGTCCTGCGTTCTCGTCCGATCGGCCGGCTGGAGCCGGTCTCGCTCGACACACATTGCGCGCCCTTCGGTGCCGCGGAAGTTGCGCCGGGCTGATCGGACGGGCCGACCGGCGTGGCGCGGTTTCCACGGACTTGCGAGGGACGAGCCCGACCGCCCCCAAGCGGGACAGCGGCATCGTCGGAACCTCGGGCAGCGCGTTTGGCGGGAATCCCCCCGCCTTTTCGCATCCGCGGTCTATACGCTCGCGCCCGACGCGTCAACGCGGCCCGCCCCGCGCAGACGCCGATATCGGCGAGAGCGACAGATTTGCGACACCCCGGTGGCCGTCTTGGCAGTCGGCACAGCATGCCGCTCCTCGCCTTCCAGGCGTGCCAGTCATCGCCGTCCAGGCTTGCCGCTCATCGGCTCCGGCCAGTACCCCACCGGCGCGGGCCCAGGGCGGCGAGGCGGGCGGCGGTCTCGCGCTCGATCTGCGGCCAGAGCGCGTCGAAACCGGCAGCGTCGATGCGGCCGAAGTGCTCCAGTACCAGTGCCGCTGCGGTGACGACGCGCAGGCCGTGGCGGCGGCGCCAGCGGGCGAGCCGCCAGCGCTCGTCGGAGACCGGCAGCCGGCCGGTCGGCAGGAAGGCGTGCGCCACCGCCGTGCACCCGGCGACGGCGAGACGGACGGGGGCGAGGCGGTAGCCGGTCGATTCGTAGAAGACCGCGCGGGCGATCTCCGCCGGCGCCAGCCCCTCGACCAGCAATCCCGTCTGCCGGCATGCCGGCCGGGCGACGAGGACGGGAAAGTCGGCACCATCGACGCGCAGCGCGGCGTGGCCGCGCAACAGCGCTGGCCGGCAACCGAGCGTCTGCTGCGGCCGCCCGAACACCACCTCGAACAACGCCGGATAACGCAGTGTGCCGAACAGGAACAGAGGCAAGTCGTCCAGAGGCGGGTCGTCCGGTGGCGGGTCGTCCGGTGGCGGGTCGTCCAGGGGGAGGGAGCACGCCAGCGTGAGCGCGACCCTCGGCGGGGCGTCCAGCGAGAGGGACGCCAGCGAGACCGCGTCCACCGGCATGACGTCGAGCGACCGGGCGCGGCGCGGCCGGGAGTCCGGCGGCCAGACGTTCGGCGACGGGTCGCCGGGCGGCGGCCCTTCGGTGGCGCCGTCGGGAGCACCCGTCCCCGGCAGCTCTGCTCCCGGACCGTCGCCGCGTCGATGGTGCGGCGGCGGCCGGAGACCGGGCCGGGCGTTCGGCTGGCTATCGGACGACAGGTCGGGACAGAGGTCGGGGCGGAGGTCGGGGCGGAGGTCGGGCTGGCAGAGAGATGGCTGTCGCGCCCTGTCCCTGCCGGCCGATGCGCGCAGGCGAGATCGTCGGTGGCCGCCGGACGCATCCATCGGTTCAGACATCGGGGGGCTCGATGGGAGACTGCTGGCGGAAGCTTACGGCAGATGGCCCCGGCTGCTCCAGCCCCCGTGGGCGCGGGACCGAAGCCGACCGCGCTTCCGACGGCGCGGACGGCCGCTATCGCTCCAGCCGCCGCGGGCGCGTGTCCGAAGCCGCTGCTCCGACGGGCGCAGCGACCGGGTTCGCCGGGGGTTCGCCGGGCACCCGAACGGACCGCGGCGACCACGCCCATACCGCCAGCACAGGCCGCGGCGGCCACGCCCGCACTGCCCGCACAAGCATCGCGCCACGGTCCGCGCACGGCCTCGAAAGGACCGCTTGTCCGCCCGCCCCGGTCTGTGTATGGTCCGCGCCGCTCGTCGACCGGCGGCCCGCAGACGTTTCTTGCGGGTCGTGGACACGTTCTCGGAGAGGTGCCGGAGCGGTCGAACGGGGCGGTCTCGAAAACCGTTGGGCGCGCAAGCGTCCCCAGGGTTCGAATCCCTGCCTCTCCGCCATTGTCAGGCTTAAATGCCTGAATTCGCTTAGTAATTCTTGTCCAGATCCGCGACACCCCAACGTTTACCCCAACTGATGCAGCGGCTGATGGCGAATGGCGTCGGTCTTCAGCGGTCGGGGTCGCAGTTGGCGCCTCAGTCCCATATTGCCACCGCCCATATTTGGCGCGATCGTCGGACAATCTGATGCTGGTCGACGCCAAGCCGAATAGCCCGTCGGCGGGCTTTCCGCGTCCAAACTAGCGCTTCATCCATAGCCCACCGCGGCGTCACAGGCTCCGCCCGACGATTGGGACGATGCCCAGCAGCAGGACGGCGCCGGCGGCAGCACCTCCACGGCGCGGCCGAGACGGTGACGGACTCCACTGGTCCGCTCGATCAGCCGCAGCAGGCGGGTCCTGAATAGGATGGCGGCGATGGGGAACGCCGCCACGGTGACGATCGTGCCGGCGGCAAAGGCGGCGGCAAAGACGATGCCGAAGGCGATTTCCTCACGCGAAGCCGCGTAGGTCATGATGAACGTCGTGAGCGGGCACGGAACGAGCCCCGCCGCCATCGCCAGCACCGGCCCGCTGCGGGGCGCCCGGTGCGCGTGCGGACGGAGCGCCTTCCAGAGAGGAGGAAGAGGCCGATCGCGACGACCAGCAACTGGCTCGCGAGCTCGAGCGCCGGCGCGCGCCCCGCCCTGCCGAGGGTCCGCTCTGCAACGATGCCGGGGAGGTCGTGCCAGTTCGCCGATCCGCACCTGGCCGAGGGCGGCAAGTGCGCCGGCGTAGAGCCAGCCCTGCAGCTCGAATGCCGCCTTCAGCCACGTCTTGGGCAAGTCGACCTCAGACCAGCCCTTGGGTCGCCGGCACGACGACAAAGTAGCGGCCAACCTTCGCGGCGGCGACGAGGAGCACGAACATCGGCAGGGGCTCGCGCAGCACGCCTGCGATGACCGTCATCTTCTATGTGCTCTACAGCGATGCACCGATCATCGCGGCCCTGTTCTTCGGGATCAAGGCGGCGGTGCTCGCCGTGGTGATCGAGGCCGTCATCCGTATCGGAAGACGCGCCCTGAAGAACCGCGTCATGGTGGGTATCGCCGTTCTCGCCTTCCTCGCGATCTACGTGCTGAACACGCCGTTTCCGCTCATCATCCTGGCCGCGGCAATCGTCGGCTGGATGGGGTACCGGATTGCGCCCTCCTCCTTCTCAGGCGCGTCGCACGGGAAAGGCAAGGCCGCCGCCTTCAAGGGCGCGGTCGATCTGATGTTCGAGCGCGGCGAGCTCACACACACGACGCCCACGAGATGGCACGCGCCCCGCACGTTGGCGATCTGGCTGCCGATCTGGCTGGGACCTGTGCTGCTGATCTGGCTGCTCACCGGCTGGGAGAGCGTGTGGACGCAACTCGGCAGCTTCTTCAGCGTCATGGCGGTCGTGACGTTCGGTGGGGCGTACGCCGTGCTCGCCTACGTCGCCCAGGCAGCGGTGTCGTCCTTCGGTTGGCTCGCGCCGGGCGAAATGGTCGACGGCCTAGGTCTCGCGGAAACGACGCCGGGGCCCCTCATCCTCGTCCTACAGTTCGTCGGCTTCATCGCGGCATTCTGGGAAGCCGGATCGCTCAATTCGCTCCTGGCGGGCTCGCTCGGTGCGCTGCTGACGCTTTGGGTGACGTTCGTGCCCTGCTTCTGCTGGATCTTCCTCGGGGCGCCTTACGTTGAGGCTTTGCGGGGCAACAAGGCGCTGTCGGCCGCCCTGAGCGCAATCACGGCGGCTGTGGTCGGCGTCGTCGTCAACCTCGCCCTGTGGTTCTCCATGCACGTGCTGTTCACGCAGGTGCGCACGATCGGGCTCGGGACGGACGTTCCTGTCCTCGCCTCTCTCGACTGGAGGGCGGCCCTGCTGGCCTCGGGCGCCGTCATCGCCATGCTGTGGTTCAGGGTCGGGATGATCCCAACCCTCGCCGCCAGTGCGGCTGGGGGGTTATACTTGTGGCGATAAGGTAGGTTGATGGGGGGTCGTCCCGAAACGGCGATGGGTGCTCCTCGGCCAGACACTGCATCTCATGTGAGCGTGGCCGAAGAAGTGACCTCCCGCATTCGAATGAATGCCTTCCACCGGGCAGGGGCGCCATCACTCCGACGGCAATCTGTGATTGCAAATATTACCGTCGACGCCACCAACCTTAGCAAAACACAACATCCTGTATTCCGCGTCAGACTCGCGGCAGCCAGTCTGTCAGGGTTTCCGCCAGTTTTGACCACACCGGAAAACCGCGCCATCGCACACCTCTCGCGAGCGCCAGCAGCGAATACGCGCTCATGACCGAAAACTATCCGACTTTTTTGGATGAATTTCTAGATCCCTTACATCAGCCTTGCTTTTTTGGAAGCGCTGGACGTATCCACGGTTGTAGCGGGCATTGCGTCCGTCATGCCGCCGGGCGTCAGCGCCGTGCTCATCGATGCAGACCACCGTCATGCCAGCAAACCGGTCGAGGGGCCCGCCGTCCCCAAGAAGCTCACTGGCTGACCAGCCGCACGCCAGCGCCGCGGCGCCCCAGTCGTCGGCGAGGACGCAGGCAGCCTCCAGCCTGGCGTGTCCCGACTGCCCTGGCCGCCATGGAGCAGGTCGCCATGAGCGCAGGGCCGCGAGGGCGTCTGCGATTTCTCGGGGAAGGCCGCCCTCGAACTCGTGTACCGCGGCAACCTCGTCGAGATCCGCCTGCAACCGCTCGCGGAAGGCGGCCAGTGCCGGCGAGAGTTCAGACTCGCCGGCTTTCACAGCCCCGCTCCCCGAGCCAGGTGCGGCGGGGCCGCTGCAACCCCACCGCGCCGCTGCGACGGGAGTGCCAATGGTGTCGTTTGGGCCGGTAGCAACAGTACCCGACGTCGGCTGCAAAGCGGGCTCTTCCGCGCCCGCCGGTCGTTTCTCGCGCAGCATCCGGGCAAGGTCCCCCCACCGGCCCACTACGCCGCCGCCTCAAGCAGCCCGGGGTTGATCTCATAGTCTGCCCGCTGGCGCCCTTTTCCGCTGCCGGCACGTGAGGGGCAAGAACGGACGAGACCCCCCTCCTCCAACACGGCGCAGGCGGCGGTCATCACCTTCGCTTCGCGGAACGGGCCGCCGATCTGCCGGCGCAACTCGCGGGCGTTGAAAGTGAGTTTCCCTTCCGATCGGACCATCTCCCGAAGTTTGCGCCCGAGCGTCATCGCGTCACGCTCCGCGTCTGGCAGAACCGCGTCGCCGAGTACCCGCTCCGCCATCGGCAGAAAGTACTCGTCCATCATGGCGCAGGCGGTGACGACGGCGCTGAGCGAGATCGTGGTTGGGGGATGTGCCTCTCGCTGCCCTGACGCCCACCACAGAAACTCGATGATGCAGGAGAGCCTCAGCGCGTGCCCACCGGCCTTGCCGACCGTGCCAGCGTAGAGCCCCCCGACGCTCTTGGCCCGCACAGCCATTTCCTGGGCAAACCGCTCAAGCGCGTCGACGGCGCCGGGCACGAGGGGCACCACGACCGGCTCCTTTTCGCCGTGTTCGTCTACCCCCATTTCGAGTTCAGCCAGCCGCGTGATGATCGGCTGTGCCACTTCGAAGGGACGCCTCCCCCGCACAATGCGAACATCCGGCAACCTCTCCGGCCAAGCCCACAGGAACCGGGCGACGAACCCGTCGTCCGCGCCTTTCAGGGCCTCGTTCAACTTGTCGGGCTGGATGCCGCCTAGCACTCCGATCGACAGGCGGCGGATGAAGATCGGCAGGGGATGCTTCACACGGTCGACCTTGTAGGTGCGCCCTCCATAGCTCTCGAGCGCAAACGACAGATCTGCGTCACGGTTGCCGTAACGTCCGAAGCTCGCGATCCACCCGCTGAGCTCGTCGCGATGCATGAGGAGGCCCCGAGGGTTGGCAGCGGCGAGCACCCCCTGCTTCTCGATCGTCGCGTCGCCCAAGACGACCCGCTGCCGCTCAGGAGCCTCGGGGTCACCGGCCTCAGTAGGCTTGAGCGGGGCTGCCTCTTTGCCACCGGCGCTGAACGCCTTTCGAACCTCCACCTCCCACTTCTCGCGCTCGGACGCGGCGATCAGCTGTGTCACCTCGAAGTCTCGCAGGCGACCTTCGTGGTCCGCACCCATCCTCGACTCTGCCTCGCGGACGAGATCGACCACCGACGACATCGCGGGCGACTTCCTGCTCGACGGGGGGCCTACAATCGCAGCCCACAGAAGCGGCGGTTCCATCCATTCTGAGCCGGCGAGCGGCCATCGGACGTTGGCGAGGATGGCGCCGGAGAGCGCGAGGAGGGGCACCACGACGTAGTCGATCGCGGCCGACGACCCTTGGGCCTTCGTGATCGCCCATTCGCCCAGGATGTCGCCGAGCCAGCGCGTATCGAACTGGGGTGACGCTCGCCGGCCACCCGTCAAAACTGTGAGGTCGGGCTTGGCCCAAGCCGCTGTCGACTGGATGGTCGGCGACGGATCATCTTGGCCCAACGGCTCGTGCGGGTTAGCCACTCCTGAATCGAGGCCGCTGCGGATGGTGCCGAGAACCGAAGCAAGCCCATCACCGCGGGTTAGCCCATTGCCGACGCACGCATCGGTAAGCCCGCTTTCGACGACGGGGCGGTCGATCCAGCCGGCTCCGACCATGCGCCCCATGCGGTAACTGATGGCATTGAGCAGGTTGTTCCGACCGCCGCCGGCGCAATTCGCAAGTTCGATCTTGTTGCGCGCCAGAGCCGAGCCGGCGAAGGCAATTTCCCGGACGCTGACCTCGCCGTGCTGGCGCAACTCGCTTTCAGACGCGCGTCCGAGCCTTGGCACGATGTCCGGGAGACCCTTCCCAACGGTCTCCCCCAGCCCGGTAGCGATCGAGGCGTTCACGGCGCTGAGAAAGTCCGTGATCATCGCCTCGGTGACGGACGTGAGATCGGCGAGCTTGGTCGTTTCGGGCGAACCATCGCGCCATTCGTAGTGTGCGCCTGCCGTGTGAAGTCCATCCGCAACGAACTGCTGCCCTCGTCCGAGGACCTCGACCAACTTGCATGCGCTGGTGCACTTCTTCGGCTCCCCCTCTGCTGCGCGGTAGAGGATCAGCATCCGGGGGCTGTCGGCCCGGTAGCGCGTTGGCCCGCCGCCGAGTAGACGACGGGCGATCTCCTCGACCTCAGCGGCAATCACCGGGTCGTCGATGTCGATGTCGATGGCACGCAGCCCGTCCGTAAGGATGCCCGTGGAGAGCGCCGCGGGCGAGACGGCGCTCGCCTCGCCGACGCACTCGGGCGGGCTCTGGCGGGCTCGCTGAGGCCACCCCAGGCCGTCTGGGACCTTCGTGCCCGACTTCACGGGCAGCGGGCGGTAGCCGTTGGCCCACATCGCGTCACGGAGCGCGCCCACGCGCGCTCCGTCATCGCTGAACTCGCTGTGCGGGTTCACGATCATGCCGCCAGTCGCGGGTCGACCTGGAATCGCGGCAGGCCGTTGAGGTAGTCGTGGAGGTCTTGTTCGAGGATCACCGTCTTCGCGCCGAGCTTGCGCGCCTTGAGCCGGCCGGCATTCAGCTCCTGGTACAAGTGCGTCCGACCGCATCCGACAATGCCGATGGTCTCGTTGATGGAGTACGCGCGGAGTGCTTTGAAGGGAATCATTTTGGCCTCGCTTTCGAGAGCACACACATGAATGTGTGCGGCGAGGATTGGATTAAGCCCAGAATGTCTCCAACTGTAGCGCCAAGTACGTCATGCCTTATTTGGCCTAGCTGACGTGTTTGACGCGACGAGTGAGTGTCCTGGTTTGGCTATGGACGGGGTTTAACGCTTGGCACCCGCCAGCCCATCTCACCCAGGGCGCGACGGACGGTAGCGTCTGAAATCACTAGACCGCTTTTTTCAATGTCATTCTCAATTTGCTTGAGAGACATATTAGGCGGAAGTCCATCGGGGTATAGCTCGATGAGCTTATTTTTTGTCGCAGTTTTTGATCGCTGCACAGACTTTCTTTGACCCGTCTCCCGCTTGAGCTCCGGCGCTTCTGGCGCCGCCTTGATTGGTGAATCCTGGTTCTTCAGCGGGGGCTTTAGGCGGTCAGCCGGTCTTCTGACCTCAGTGAAAATCCTCTCGACGGCTTCGCCGGACCGTTCCTGCAGAGTAAGGACAACGTCGTCACTTCGTGACTCCACATCGATCCTACTTTCGCCGACTAACCCCATACGCTCCATGAAGCCAAGAAACTTGACTCGTTCGACTGTAAGTTTCGTCCAATGCCTGTAGCGATCCTTCATCTCATACTGAATATCATACTCATAGTAAGGAATAGTTGAATCAATATACTCAATATATTTTTCTGATATTTCAAATACTTCACTGCAATCTTCATTAACTACGCAGTTTTTACGAAATGAACGGCTGTCTGACCATGCAAAAATCAACTTTCCCCCAAGATCTGGCGTGTAACCGCTCATTCTCAACGTGTACTCGCGTACTTCATCAAGCAATTTATTTATTAGATCGCATCGTTTCTTGTATCCTGCCACCTCGTCAAGTCCATAAAGCGGTGAAGTCGGCGAGGCATTGACTCGATACTCATCCAGATCCACGGGTTCATCAAACGGCTTGGTGAGGACGACGCCGTAGAGAGCGTAACGCACCGCCACCCGCAGCGGGATCCTGTCGTCGGCGGGGAGCTCGTGTCGCACCTGCATCTGATCGTGGTCCTTACCTATTGGACAAGCGGTTTGGCCGTCCTGCCAGCCGAACGTAGCGCTGGCGTACCAGGTTTCGGTGGGGCCAGCGCCCGCATCATGACACGCCGAGGCGGCGGAGTTCTTCGGCGGGGTCCAGGGGCATGCGTGGGGGTGCGGTGCGCCACATCAGGGCGACCTCCTCCGGCGTCAGGCCGTAGGCGGCGTTGACGAGGTCGGAGAGGCGGCGCTCCAGTGTCAGGATCTCGGCCGCGGCGGCGCGGGCGGGCGCGACGGTCTCGGCGTATTCGGCCTTCAATCGCGCGATGTCGGCGGCGGAGAGCTTGCGGGCGCGCGGCAGCGCGGCGCGCACGGCGGCGACGAAGCCGTCGGCATCGAGCCGCTGCGGCTCCGCCAGCGCTCGCCCGGGCTTGTCGAGGCCAAACTCGTGGCGGAGCCAGTCGAGGATGATGTTTGAATTCTCATTCAAGATCCGTCGCTTCGTCGCCAAAGCAGAGGTGATGGCCGGAAGTGCATCCCTATGGCTCGGCGAGAGAACTGGAATCGGGAACGTGACAATCTTGATCTGATCGTTCGACAGGCCCTCATCTTTCATATGTGTGAAAAGCCGCCAGGATAGATACCAACCCGCGGGGGAGTTTAGGGCTGCCAACACGGCCTCATCCTGACCTCGAATGAAATATGTCTTGTTATTCCCCAGACGACCGCCAGGCTCTAACGAGTAATTCGGATAATATTGTATTGCTTGATACGATATGCACGCCTCATCGAACAGATCATAGTATGCGCACGGTCGGAGTTCCCACCAGAATCGGCCGTGATCTTGGCGGAGCCGAAGTCCGCGCTGCACGCCGTCTTCTACATAGGCCTCCCACCGCTTCAGATGGCGGTGAAGCGACGGATAGGCCTCCTTGAATAGGGTCTCTGCAGCCGCATCGTCGGGCGCTCCCGACCACGGCCACGGGTAGTCGCCGCTCGACTTCATGACGATCATGTGCAGGCCGCTCGGCGGGGACCACCACCGCTCGATGTCCTGCCCCCGCAGATAGGGCCTGATGATCTCGCCGCACTTCGGGTCGTCGCGCACCAACTGGTCGCGGGTCGGCGTGTCGATCAGGAAAGCCTCGTTGAGGCCGGTCAGAATGCCTCGGTAGGGCTTCACCCCCGCATACTCGGCGAGCGGCACGCCATTGCGGCGGATCTTGTCGAGGAGGCGGACCACCTCAGGCGGCTCCAGCGTCCAGCTCTGGCGGGTGAAGTGGGCGCGGGGCAGCGGATAGGTCGCCGCCGCCACCGCCGCCGACAGCCCCTTCTGCGGCACCGCCTCGCGGGGAATGACGCAGACGCTCGTCTCCTGCGCCGGCCGTGCCGGCGGGTCCGGCCGGCGCACGACGACGACGCAAGGGAAGACGTCGGCATCGGGGAAGAAGTGCTTGGCGTGGCCGAAGTCGGCGATGAACTCGACCTCGCCGCGCTCGGCGAACAGGCCGCGCAGTTCCTCGGCATAGCCGGCGCGCAGCCACTTGTTGGTGACGACGAAGCTCATGCGGCCGCCTGGGCGCAGCAGGCGGAGGCCCTGTTCGTAGAAGTAGACGTATAGGTCGGCCATGCCGTCGAAGGCGGTGTAGTCAGCCTTCAGCGCACGCTTCACCTCCTCGCCGAGAAGCTCCTGGCGGACATAGGGCGGGTTGCCGATCACCGCGTCGAAGCCGCCACGCGGGGCGGTGGAGGTGAGGTTCGACCAAACGTTCGGGAAGCCGATCTGCCAGTGAAAGAAGCGGTGGGCGGCGGTCCGCTCGGCGGCCGCGTCGAGGAGGCGCTGCGCCAGCGCGCGGCGCCGGTCGCCACCGGCGAGGCCGGGGAAGAGCCCGGGCTGGTCCTCCGGCGCGTCGGTGTCGAGGGCCGCAACAAGCTCCGGCGAGGCGATGCGGGCGCCCTGCGCGACATCGAGCGTCTTGCCGAAGGCGCCGACGAGCGTCGCCTGCAGGGCCTCGGCGTCGGCAAACGCACGGTGCTGGGCCTGGAGCCGCGCGAGCGACTTCGCATCCCCAGCGCGGGCCTTGTTCAGGGGCTGCGGGGCCTTACTCGGTGCAGCGTCGAAGACGCCCATCATCCGCTCAGCCGTCAGCAGCGAGAACAGCGCGGCGATCGGGGCGATCGCCTCCTCGACCGCGGCGAAAGTCGATTTCGACGCCTCCACCTCGGCAATGTCGGCGTCGGTGCGCTCGCCGATGCTCTCCATCAGACCGGCCACCGCCTCGATGCTGGCGATCTGGCCGATGTTGAACAGCGGGTCGACGCCACGCAGCGTGGCGAGGGCGCCGGCGACGCTCATGCCGACGACGCTGTCGCCGCAGCGCAGATGGTGGTCGAGGAAAGACAGCGGCGCTCCGACCGTGAAGGAGTGGAGCCACAGCGCCACCTTGGCGAGCTCCACCGCCATCTTGTTCTTGTCGACGCCATAGACGACGCGCTTCAGCACCATGCGGCGGACGATGTGGCGATCCTCGAGCTGGTTCTCGACCAGCGGCCAGCCGTTCGCCCGCGCCTTCGCCACGATGCTCGCACGAACCTCGGCGATGCGGGCAGCGAGCGGTGAGATGTAGGTGCCGAAACGCACCGTCGCCTCGGCCTCGGCCATCGCCGCGAGAACCCGGTCGGCCAGCCAGTCGACCAGGCTGACGAGGAAGTGTCCCGAGCCCATAGCCGGGTCGCAGACCTTGAGGTCGAGGAGCGCGCTCGCGGGATCGACCGCCATGAGGTCCGAGAGGCGCTGCGCGACGGGCCGATGGTCCGCCGCAAGCAAGGCCAACCGCTCCGCGAAGGCCGAGAGCCGGTCCTCCACAAGCGGCCCAACGGCGCGCTCGATGATGAGCGCAACGAGGTCCTCGGACGTGTAGTAGCTGCCGGACGACTTGCGGGCCGTCGGGTCGTCGGCGACGACCACCCTCCCCGCCTCGACGCGCAGCCCGTACTCCAGGATGCGCTCGTAGACGGAACCGAGCTGCTGCACCGAGAGATCGCGGTAGTTAATGTACTTCGGCGCGCCGCCATCGCCGTCTTCGAGATGGGAGAGACCGAACAGAACCTCCGCCATCACCGCGTCCGACAGTTGCACGCGGGTGAGGATCGGGGCTGCGTCCGGCGCGAACAGGCCTCCGTTGTAGGGGGGAATGCCGAGATCGTTGTCGCCATTGGCGATGGCGGTGAACACACCCGTCAGGCGCGACCAGTAGGTCGTGAAGCGGTCGGAGAGCCGGTCGCCACGCGCCCGGCCATCGGCGATCTCGGTGCGCATGCGCGTCAGCGAGTAGGCGGCGTAGGGGCCCGTCTCGTCCGGAAGGAGGTTTCGGTCCTCGGCATAGAGGACGAACAGGATGCGGTAGAGCAGGATCAGGGCGCCCTCGCGCACCTCCGCCAGAGCCGCCGTGTCGAGGTCGGCCTTGCGATCGGCGCGCGCCAGGGCGTCGGCGAGGAGCGGGAAGACGCGAGCGAAGACGACGTTCGACAGGTCGCGCGCAACCCGCGCCTCCCACTGCCGCCCTTCCCGCAGCGCCAGCTGGTGAAAGCTCTCACCGCGTTCCTGCGGCAGGAACGCGGAGCGGCCGAACAGCACCAGGAACAGCTTCAGGACATGGCGCTGCCAGGCGGCGGCATCAGCGAAGCCGGGCGGAGGGCGGTCGAGAAGATCGAGGTCGCAGCCGGGCGTGCCGAGCGCCTTGCCAAGATCGATTTCGAGGAAGTCCTCGGCGACGGAGACGGCGCCGCTGAAATAGAGCCGCCAGACCCGGCCGTTCGTCAGGATGCCCCAGCGCAGGCCGCCGCCGGTGATGTCGTCGATGCGCCGGAGGTACCGCAGCATCTGCGTCGAGGGGACACCGACATCGCCGCGCCGTCCGTCGGCCCGGTCGAGGATGCGGCCCCAGCGCTTCGCCTCGACGAAGCACAGTGCGTGCTCCAGACGCTGCAGCGGTGGTTGGCCGGCGGCGCGCTCCTTATCGGGCGGGCTGCCGAAGAGAAGGCCGTCGGGGATGTCCTCGCGGCCCTTCGCCGAGAGCTTCTGCTGCGGCAACCAGTCGGCCCAACCGAGCGCCTCGACCACCGGCCAGATCAAGTCACTTTCGGTCTCCGCCTCGATCGGATCACGCCGCGAGGCGAAGCCATTTAGGAGCGAGCGGCACCGGCTGGCGAATTGCGCGACGTCCTCGTCGGAAAGGGCGACCCAGGCCTGCGTCGACCGGATGCCCTCGTTGAGGAAGTCGATGGTAAACAGGGTGCCAGCGAGCAATCGGGCCTCTCACGCGTTCCGTTTTACGGCGCCCCCGAGGCGGCACACGTGTGGGTATATCAGCGCCCCGAGCCTGCATCGGCAGCGGCGGTAACGCAACACTGCGGCAGCGAGTGACAAAGAACACGACGCCAGTCGCCTCGCACCGGGTAGTCAACTAACATCGCTCGACATTCGGCGTCTTAATGCGCCGGCCGGCGGCCCGCGGTTGACGCCCAAGGCTCGCGCAGATAGCAGTGCGAGCATGATGTGACCCTGAGCTCCTCGAACCGCGCGCCCGGTATCACCCGACTGACGGGTGAGGTGCGCCTACGAGGTGTCCGCGTGTCACGCAAGCAGAAGCGCCCAATCCTGGGCAGCCGCAAAAACCCAGAGACCGGCAAGCTCGAATGTTATGAGATGACTCCCGAGGAGCTGGGGACGTCGCTCGAGTGGCTCAAAAATCTCCCGCTCGCCCCCCCGCCAGAGCCTGAAGATCCCGAGGAAATTGATTTACAGGCAAGACGGGGCGAGTCGCACGGATGGCAATTCCTCGCCGAGCTTCCGTCGCAAGAACGCCTATACTATGCGTATGAAAGCAGTTGGGACGAGACGATGTTCGGCCCGGGCGATCTGCCGGGCCTCGCATATGAAAAGGAGTTTCGAAAGGTGCTTCGGACTCGGCTTTCGTAGCGCGGCTGCACGCATTCAGAACGATATGCGCTGACAAGCCTCGGGCGAATGCCGAGCTGTTAGACTGAGTGCCGCCGGCGGTAAGCCGGCGGCAAGCTGTCCTCCAGTTTCCGCTTGTGACCCCATACCCATCCCCTCAAGGGCCCTCCGCGACGTCCACTATGCGCCCCCATCTCGGCCATTGATCTGGTAACGGCCGCGGCCCAAAATGTGGACACTCGCGAGGTGGGGACGTCGGCACCTTTGCGCGATTAGCGGTCATTAGCCTACGACCCGATAGTGGACCTTCAGAGCCTAGCTCGCTGCTAGCAGCGTCGAGGTGGGCCAGCGGCCGCTTCCTACCCTCGCATCTATTTCGACAGCGTATCCTGGGTTGTCGCTTCGCCTGCGCCGCCTTAAGCTCGGCCAGGGGGCACAGATGCATATTAAGCACATTGAGATTAGCAATTTCCGCAAGCTGCGCGGGGTGCGCATCGACATGGCAGACGAGAAGACCGTGTTCGTCGGTGCCAACAACAGCGGCAAGACCTCGGCCATGGTCGCCTTGCGCAAATTCCTAGTCGATGCCGGCGACTTTTCGCTGAACGACATCACGCTCACGCACTGGCGCAAGCTGGATGACCATGCCGTGGCCTGGGAGAAGGCCTACGTGGACGATCAACCGCTTCCAGAGATCGCTTGGGACGGCCTGATGCCCAGCCTCGATGTCTGGCTCCATGTTGAGGCCACCGAGCTGCGCTACGTGAAGAAATTCCTCCCAACCATCGAATGGACGGGCGGCCTGCTGGGCGTGCGCCTGCGCTATGAGCCCAAAGAGCCGGAGGCGCTCCGTCGGGACTATCTGGCGAGCCGCAAGGACGCGACCGACACGCTGCTCAAGGCCAAACTCGCTGGCAGCCCCCCTTCGGCTGGAGGTGGTGCCGAGGCGAGGCTGACCGTCGCTGAGGGCGCGGCGGCCGAGGCCGCGCCGGCGGGAGATGGGGTAGCTGTCGTCGACGCGCCGGCGGCGAGGGGGAGCGGGACTAGAGCACCTGTTGAGGTGCCACTCTGGCCCCAGACCATGACCGAATACCTGCAGCGAAGAATGCGCGGCACCTTCGGCATCAGGGCATATCTGCTCGACCCCGACCTGCTCACGGCGCCGACCAACGGCGAGGCCCATCCCCAGGCGCTCGATCCCTTGAACCCGTCGCTCGAAAGCGACCCCCTGCGCAAACTGATCCGGGTGGACGAGATTGGTGCGCAACGCGGTCTGGGTTTCACGACGGGGCCGACAGACGACGAGGGCCGGCCCGAGCCAGGCGGACGGCGCCTATCTGGCCAACTTCGCACCTACTATTCCAATCACCTCGACCCCTTCGACAAGCCAGAGCCGAAAGACTTCGAGGCGCTGCGGTCTCTGGAGGAGGCGCGGCTCGCTTTTGAGGATCGGCTTGAGGACTGCTTCAAGGCCGCGCTGGCCGAGCTGCAGGCGCTCAACTATCCGGGCGTGACCGACCCGCGGCTGAAGCTGAGTAGTGTCATCCGACCGATCGAGGGCCTCAACCACGCCTCGGCGGTGCAATACGAGGTACCCACTACGGGCGCCGACGCCAAGTCGGCACACCGCCTGCCCGAGGAGTCCAACGGCTTAGGCTATCAGAACCTGGTCTCGATGGTCTTTGGCCTGATGAGTTTCCGCGATCGTTGGATGCGGGTCGGCAAGGCTGGCGCCGCGGTACGCGACGAGGACAACTTTATCCCGCCCCTGCATCTGGTTCTGGTCGAGGAGCCGGAGGCCCACCTTCACGCCCAAGTCCAGCAGGTCTTCATCAAGGAGGCCTACAACGTCCTGCGGCGGCACGACCGACTTGGCGAGGCCAAGACACATCGCACTCAACTGGCGGTCAGCACCCACTCCAGTAACATCGCTCATGCCTGTGATTTCGAGTGCTTGCGCTACTTCCGCCGCCGGCCTGCCGACGCGGCAAGCGGCGCGGTGCCATTGGCCAGCGTGATCAATCTATCGACCGTGTTCGGCGGTGGTGACGCGACCGCGCGGTTCGTGACCCGCTACCTAAAGGCCACCCACTGCGACCTCTTCTTCGCCGACGGCGCCATACTGCTCGAAGGTCCGGCCGAACGAATCCTGGCACCGCACTTCGTGCATACGCGCGCGGCTTACGACCATCTTCGGCGCTGCTACGTCAGCTGGCTGGAGGTGGGAGGCAGCCATGCCCACCGGCTTCGACCCCTCCTACACGCTCTAGCGCTTCCGACCCTGATCGTCACGGATCTCGACGCCAAAGACGCCAAGAGTCAGGCCGCCGTGCCGCCGCAGCGCGGAATGGGCCAGTTCGCGCGGAACGAGACCTTGAAGACTTGGGTCCCGAAAGAAGAGAAGCTCGACGCCCTGCTGGACGCGAAATTCGAGAACAAGGTCCATACCGACGACACCGGTTACGCCGTCCGCGTCGCCTACCAGCAGCCGCGCCAGGTGAGCTTGAAGGGTGCGGCGCTGGCCGAGGCGCTGGCCAATACCTTCGAGGACGCCTTGGTTTATGAGAACCTCGGCATCTTCCAGGGCCTGGAGGGGACGGGCCTCATCGCCAAATTCCGGGATGCCATCGCTGCGGCGGCGGAGCTGCCCGCGCTCGCCGCCGACGTTCAAAAGTTCCTCGTCAAGGGAAAGGCCGAATTCGCACTGAACCTGCTTTACGCGACTTACAAGAAGACCGTCGACGGCACCGAGACCAACGCGGACGTAATCAACGACCTGGTGGTCCCGACCTACATTCACGAAGGGCTTCTGTGGCTGTCGGGAGAAATGAAGCGGCGTGAGCTGGAACTGCCGGTGGAGGCTGCGGCGTGATCGAAGCGGTAATCGCGCCCGACAACGTCGACCTGGACAGAGGTGCTGACGAGCTGATCGCTCAATGCCTGGACCTGCACGCGCCGCAGAGCTTCTTCCTATTCGCGGGCGCAGGGTCGGGCAAGACCGGCTCCCTGGTTCGAGCTCTGAAGTCTGTTCAGGCGCGTTTTGGTCGAGAGCTTCGCTTCTCGGGCAGGCGGGTGGCGGTGATCACGTATACCAACAAGGCCCGGGAAGAGATCGAGCGGCGCCTGGAATTCGACCCGATCATCCAGGTTAGCACCATCCACAGCTTTGCCTGGCAGCTGATCGGTGGTCTGGATCGCGACATCCGCGAATGGCTTCGAGGCAACCTAGCGCTCGAGATCGCGGACCTCAGAACGGCCGAGGCGAAAGGCCGGGCCGGAAAGGCTTCAGACACCAGAAAGGTCAAGATCGCCAGCAAGACGCGGCGGCTGGAACGCTTGGACGAGGTCTGGGACTTCACCTACAGTCCAAACGGTGAGAATCGCGGAAGAGCCGCGCTCAGTCACGCCGAAGTGCTGAAGATCGCCACCGATTTCCTGGCTAAACCGGCCATGCGTCAAATTCTGGTCGGCGAGTATCCGATCCTGCTTATCGACGAAAGCCAGGACACCAACGGTCCCCTGCTCGACGCGCTCTTCGCGGTCCAGGCCGCAAACCGCGACGTCTTCGCCCTTGGCCTGTTCGGCGACATGATGCAGCGGATATATAGCGACGGACGGAAGGGTCTTGGGGAAGACCTTCCTGGGGATTGGGCCAAGCCTTTAAAGCGGCTGAACCATCGCTGTCCCAAGCGGGTGATCGCCCTGCTCAACAAGATCCGCGGTCCGATCGATGCCCAGGCCCAGATACCCCGCACGACGGCGATCGAGGGCTTGGTGCGGCTGTTTGTGCTGCCTGCGAACACTCGCGACAAGGCGGGGGCCGAAGCAGCTATCACGGCGCGCATGGCCGAGCTGACCAAGGACCCGGTCTGGCGCGAGGCGTCTGGGTCCAAACGTCTGATCCTTGAGCACAAGATGGCGGCGCGACGGCTCGACTTCCTGGAGCTCTACGCGCCGCTTTACGCCGTGGACAGTTTCAAAACCGGGTTGCGTGAGGGTAGCTTGCCGGTCCTGCGCTTCTTCACCCATGAGGTCGCGCCGCTGGTCCGGGCGCAGCGTTCGAACGATCGCTTCGCGGTGGCGCGCTTGCTGAGGGACAGCTCGCCCTTGCTGGCACCGGATCAGGACGGCGAGGTTGCTGATATGCCCGCGGCGCTGGAGGCGGTGCGAGAGGCCCTAGCAGGCTGTTGAAGAAGGCGTGCATTCGGCGGCGCGGTCTCGCCCGCCGGCATCGTTGGAGTGATCGTGGGCGCCTGATGAGTGGTCGGCGTCGAGGATGTTTGGCCCAGGTGTCGCTT
>JAESGX010000175.1_pt1 | contig 47656 bp, 39 predicted proteins | sample 9269801 | NCBI WGS metagenome assembly JAESGX01 (sample SAMN16773122, study PRJNA677054) | algae metagenome | isolation source: Pleurocapsa minor GSE-CHR-MK-17-07R and co-occurring heterotrophs from wet... | place: USA: Lower Calf Creek Falls, Grand Staircase Escalante National Monument, UT ... | reverse complement strand
TCGACAACTTCGCCGAGTTCGTGGCCCTCTACGGCGAAACCGGAGCCTCGATCGCCGAGCTGGACCTGCCGCGCGTCAAGGCGGCCCGGCAGTTGCCGGGCTCACTGCGCGCCCGCATCGCACCCCCGGCGAGCCAAAGCGAGGCTGCCTGACAACTGCGCTCCGGAGAACCGGTCGCCTTGCGGGCGGCCGGCTTCCTGCAGGCCGGCCGTGTCCGCGCGTGTCGTACATCACAGCGCCGACGGTGAGCGGCGGATAGTCTTCGGTTTGTTCTTTCCGACCCGAGGAGCATCCGATGACGATCACCAAGGCTTTCGCCGTCGCCGGCACCGTGGCGCTGGTGGCGACCCCGGTCGCCGCGAAACCGCTGTTCGACCCCCCGCAGGGCAAGGCCATCGAGGTTGTCCGCCCGTCGGCGGCCGGCGAACCGAAACGCTACACCGTGCAGGTGACCGCCGCCTGCGATGGCGGTTCCTGCGTCGCGAAATTCGGCAAGAAGTCCGGCAAAGTACGAACCGTCGAGGTTCTCACCTGCCTCATCTACTCGGACGGCAAGAATATTTTTGCCGCGGTGAATATGAATCCAGACGATGACGATGCCTATGAGTTCTTCATTCCACCGGCATCGGCTGAGGTACTGAACAACGTCACGTACTCGATCTTCACGTGGACAACGAATTTCCAAGTGGCGAGCGGCCTGCCGTTCAATGTGGCGCTGATATCGAGCGGTAACGCGGCGATTGCAGCGTGTACGGCAAACGGGACCATCGACTGACGAGGCTTCAAAGTGCGGTGGACCGTCGGGCCCTGGCCGTCAGCTTCCGCCGGTCGGCGCCACGGTGACGCGCCACCGCCGGCGGATGGCGGCCTTCACCGACGCCTCCGTCTCCAGTGCATCGCCGCCGGGCGGGGCGCACACCGTCAGGCTCGCCGCGTCACCGCCGCCGGTCAGCTCGTAGGATGTGATCACCCCGTCGGCTACGAGGCCCTTCAGCATGCCGGCCGTGTCGTCCGACAGGGCGTCGTGCTCCGGCCCGTCACCGTTCTCCGACCTATCGCCTTGGGACGTCCCCGAAGAGCCCTGCATATCGCCTCCCGATCCGGCCCCGTCCGCGCGGCGTCCTGCCGTGCGTTTGGAACCGATGATGCAATGATGACCGCCGCCGCGTCGTTCCGTGTCGCGGGCCGCTCTTCGGCCAGTGTCGTCAGTTTCTCGCCGGCTCCGCCAGCTTCAGCTCTGCCAGCTCGTCGGCGGTGAAATAGTACATCTCCCGCGGCGGCGTCTCCATCGCGTGGAACCACACCGCGGCGTCGACCCCCATGTCGGCGAGATGGCGCTGGATCTCGGCGGAGACGCGCTGCGCGCCCACCATCTCCGGCTCCGTTCCCGGCATCGCAAACCCGGCCGTCCGCACCGTCGTCACCTGGTGGACGCCGACCGCGGCATTCGCCGCCGCCCGGCGCTCGACGCCGCCGGCGAGCACCAGCGGGCAGGACGAGGCGCACAGCGCGCCGGCTTCCACCGCCGTATCGAGCTTGCGCTCGCGGATCAGCCGGCTCATCGCCAGCGCGTCCTGCACCGAGCCGCCGGGCGAATCGAGCACCACCGTCTCCACATAGTCGCCGCGACGCGCGAGCTCTTCGGCCAGGCGCTCGGCCGTGCCCGGCGTGATGGTGCCGACCGCCGTCAGCCGCCCGCCGGCGAGAAGCTCGAGGGTCATCGGCTCGCGCAGCCTTTCCGCCGGCGCGCCACCGGTCCGCGGCCACGGCGCGTCGCCGCCGGGGCGGGCGGACGGCAGATAGGGCTCCGCCAGCGGCCACGGCGCGTCCGGTGCGGCGGACGACGGTGCCGCCTCGATCCGCTCCATCAGGTCACCGCCCAGCACCACGGCGGTGAGCACGAGCAGCCCGACGAAGACGGTGCGCAGCGCGAACGCCTCGGAGCGGGCGGCGAGGCTCGATGGCGCCGTCGTCGTGGCGGGCGGCGTCCGTCTCATTCCTTCTTGCCGCTCCAGGCGGACGAGAGCGGCGTGATCGTCGCCTCGGCGCCCGGCCGAGCCGCCGGCTCCGAAACGCCTGCCCGCGCCGGCGGCTCGGTGGCGGACGGCTGCGGCATCCCCTGCGGTGCGGGGCCGGCCGGTTCGTGCCTGAGGACCGGTATCCGCCGCTGCTCGCCCTCGACCTCGCGCAGCAGGCGCATGGCGGTGAGGAGCTGCGCGGCGGTCATCGTCTCGGCGTCGGCCGGCGTGTCCTCGCGGCGGATGGCGGCGTGGACGACGCAGAGGATCAGAACCAGCACCGCCGGCAGGAGGTCGATCGAGATCGCCCCGGCCCAGCTCGGCAGGAAGTCGCCGGCATAGCGCAGCACCGCCTCGGCGGTGGACAGCGGCTGGTAGCGGGCCGGCTCGACCGGCCCCGTGCCGATGATCGCCTCGGCCGCCTGCGACAGCGCCGACGCCTGGGCGGCGACGGCGCGCTCGACATTGTCGACGACGGCGTTCTGCCGGCCGGCGAGGTCGGCCGTGCGCCCGTCGGCGGCGGGCGCGATGAACCCGGCGGCGAGGTCGTCGGCGGCGCGCTTCACCGCCGGCGCCATCGAGGTCTGCTCGAGGGCGGCGATGGTGCCGATGAGCTTCATCGCCTCTGCCCCGAAAGCGTCGCTGCGCGCCTTGATGTCGCCCTGGGCGGAGACGAGCTCGCGCATCTTGGCGATGGCGGCGCTGCCCTCCGCATAGAGGGCGGCAACCGGTGCGGCGCTGTCGGCGACGCCCTGCCTCAGGTCCTCGAGCTGGCTCGACATTTGGCTGAGGAGCTGCACGACGGTGCCCGACCCGCCGGTGCCGGTGAGAGCGCCGCCGCGCTCGGCATCGGCGAGGCGGGCGAAGCGGGTGGTGGCGAGCTCGATGTCCGGCAAAAGGCTCTGGGCGCCGAGCGCGCGGTTGTGGGCGGCGTCGAGGTCGCGCGCATAGGCCTGCAGCGTCACCGCGAGGTGCTGCTCGACGGCGGCGGAACCGGCGAGCGCAGCGGCGTTCAGCCACGACGACATCGCCACGATCATCGCAGAGCCGAGGATCATCGCCGCGCCGAGCCAGACGCGGCTCGCCACGTCGCGCACCTGCGGCAGCAGCCGCAGCAGGAACGACCAGAAGGCGTAGATCGCCACCGACACCGCGGTCGAATAGATCAGCGCCGCGAAAAAGGTGATCGTCGGCGAGCCGTCGAGCAGGTCGCGGACGCCGAGATAGGTGTAAACGCCGGACGCGAGCGCCAGCACACCGAGCGTCAGCCGCAGGGTGAGATCGAGCCCGCGGACACCTTCGCGCAACGCGGACGACATCGGCTGCCTGCCTTTCAGTGTTCGACCAGTCTCTCCAGAGATTTGCGCCGGCAATGTGACGGTGCCCGACCCGCCACCGCACGGCAGCGCGCGAGAAATCCGCCCCGACGGAAACACCGCACCGGTGTTCGGGGCCCCCTTGACGCTCACGTCCCGGCGCGACCACCACCCGCACGGCGCGAACCCGTTGTTGCGGTTTAGGCAAACGTTTGCATACTGGCAGGGCTTTCCGACGGGCGTGTCGTCTCTGGAGGTTCGAAATGAAACTGTTTTCCGCGGCTGCCGTGTTGGTGGCCGGCTCGCTCCTCGCCTTTCCCGCCTCGGCGCTGGAGACCGTCCGGCTGACGATGTCGTCCAGCCACCCGACCGCCGTCGCCTGGGTTGGCGCACTGAAGACCCATGTGGTCGACAACGCCAACAAGCGTCTCGAGGCGATGGGCTCGAACTACCGCATCGAGTGGACGGAAGCCTTCGGTGGCTCGCTCTACGACTTCAACGACACGCTCGAGGCGGTGCAGGACGGTCTCACCGACATGGGCTGGGTCGGCTCGCTCTGGGAGCCGGCGAAGCTGCCGCTGCAGAACGTCATGTTCGCCACCCCCTTCGTCACCAGCGACGTCGAGCTGTCGGTCGACGTGCTGAACGAGATGAATGACACCATCCCCGAGATGAAGGCCGAGTGGGACCGCCACAACCTCGTCTTCCTCGGCGCCACGGTGTCGGACACCTATCACCTGTTCACCAAGTTCCCGGTGAACTCGCTGGCCGACCTGCAGGGCAAGAAGATCGTCGGCGCCCCGGCGCTCGGCCCCTGGCTGGAGGGCACCGGCGCCATCCCGGTGGGCGGCGGACTGCCGACCTTCTACCAGCAGATCCAGACCGGCGTCGCCGACGGCAGCATCGTCATCCCGACCGGCGCCTTCTCGCTGAAGCTCTATGAGGTCGCGCCGCACATCACCCTCGTCGACATGGGCGTGACGACGATCGGCGGCCTCGCCGTCAACAAGGAGCGCTGGGAGAGCCTGCCGGAAGACGTCAAGAAGGTGCTGGCCGAGCTCGGCCGCGAGTATAGCTCCGTGCATGCCAAGGACGTGGCGGCGCGCTACGAGGCCTCGCTCGAGAAGATGAAGGCGGCGGGCGCCATCATCAGCGAGCTGCCGGCCGAGGAGCGCCAGAAGTGGGTCGACGGGCTCTCCAACCTCGCCAGCGCCTGGGTGGTGCAGACCGAGGCGGCCGGCCTGCCGGGCAAGGAAGTGCTGGTGCGCTTCATGACGGAGGCGCGCGAGCGCGGAGCCAAGCCGCTGCGCCAGTGGGACGAGGGGCTCTGATGCTCTCCTCCCGCCGCGTCTGACGCGACAGACGGCCGGCCGCAGGGCCGGCCGCTCACTTTCGGGACCTTCATGCACGCAGCCGAGACGACGACGCCACCTCGTTCCTTCGCCGATGCCGTCGTCGGCGGCTCGGCGCGGCTGTGCGCCAGCGTCAGCGCGGCGTGGATCTTCGCGCTGATGGCGCTGATCTGCACCGACGTGGTGCGGCGCTCCTTCCTCAACGCGCCGCTGATGGGCGTGCCGGAGGTGGTGGCGCTGTCGGTGCCGGGCATCGTCTTCCTCGCCGCCGGCCAGGCGGTGCGGACCGGCCGCTTCCTGCGCGCCGACTTCCTCTACGCCCCGTTCCTGCGTCGCTACCCGCAGGCCGGGGCGATGCTGTCGTTGCTCTATGATGCCGCCGGGCTGGTGATCTTCTGGAAGGTGACGCAGGGCGTCTGGCCGCGCTTCACAACCGCCTGGACGACCGGCGAGTTCTTCGGCGCCGTCGGCGCCTTCAGCGCGCCGGTTTGGCCGTTCATGGGGGCGATGCTCGTCGGCTGCGCCCTGATGACCGCTCAGTTCGCCGCACTCCTCGTCGTCGACGTCAAACGCACCATCCGACCGGAGCCCACCCCCGCCTCGACCGAAACCGGTCCGGCGAGCCCGCCAGCGCGCGGCTGGGCGGCGCTCCTCGTCTTCCTCCTCGTCTTCGGGATTGGCCTCTACGTCCTGATCTATGGCGACCTGTCGCCGACCGAGATCGGCTTCGTCGCCATCGGTGGGATGTTGCTGCTCGTGCTCGGCGGCCTCCACATCGCCACCGCACTGCTGCTGCTGTCGTTCTTCGGCATCTGGATGGTGCGCGGCAGTCCCGCCATCGCCGACCGCTCACTGTCGCTCGCTGCCCTCGGCTCGATCAGTTCCTACTCGTTCGGCGTCATCCCGCTGTTCATCCTGATGGGGCTGCTCGTCGACATCGCCAACGTCGGCCGCGACGCCTTCGCCGTCGCCGCCAGCCTGTTGCGCCGTGTGCGCGGCGGCCTCGGCATCGCCACCGTCTTCGCCAACGCCGTGTTCGCCGCCATCACCGGCTCGTCGATCGCCTCGGCCGCGGTGTTCACCCGCGTCGCCACCCCGCAGATGATCAGCCACGGCTATTCGAAGCGCTTCGCCGTCGGCTGCGTCGCCGGCTCCTCCGTGCTCGGGATGCTGATCCCGCCGAGCCTGCTCCTCATCGTCTACGGCCTGATCGCCGAGGTCTCGGTCGGCAAGCTGTTTACCGCCGCCATCATCCCCGGCCTGCTGCTCGCCGCCACCTTCTCACTGATGATCTTCCTGATGGCGCGCTTCACGCCCGGCCAGATCGGCCGCCCGCGCATCGCCGACGACGTCGAGACGATCACCGCGGCGGAGTTCGCCGGCAAGCTGCTGCCGATTGTGCTGCTGGTCGGGGTGGTGCTCGGCGGCATCTATACCGGTTACTTCACGCCGACGGAATCCGGTGCGGTCGGCGCCGCCGGGGCGCTGATCATCGCGCTCGCCCGCCGCAGCCTCGACTGGAAGAAGTTCGGCAAGATCCTCGTCGAGTGCGCCGAGATCTCCGCCTCGATCCTGGTGCTGATCGTCGCCGCCAGCCTGTACAGCCGCATGCTGACGCTCACCGGCATCCCGCAGGCGGTGTCGGGCTTCATCGTCGCCGCCGACCTCGGCATGTTCGCCTTCCTCGCCGTCTATCTCCTGATCCTGATCGTGCTCGGCATGTTCCTCGACAGTGTGTCGATCATGCTGGTGGTGCTACCGCTGATGCTGCCGGTCGTCAGCGCGCTCGGCGGCAACCTCATCTGGTTCGGCATCGTCACCACCATCGCCGTGGAGATCGGGCTGCTGACGCCACCCTTCGGACTGGCCGTCTACGTGGTGAAGGGGACGCTGCCGGAGGGCACCGCGACGCTCAACGAGATCTTCGCGGGGTCGCTGCCCTTCGTCGGCGCGATGATCCTCGTCACCATCATCGTGATGGCGTTCCCGATCCTCAGCCTGGCGCTGATCTGAGGGTTCGGCGGCGGCCCTGGAGCCGCCGCCGGCCTGCGACCTCTGGTCAGCCCTGCTTCGGGTAGACGGCCATCACCTCGATCTCGATGCGGGCGCCCGGCGTCGACAGCTGGTTGACGCAGATCGTCGTGCTCGCCGGCGACCAGTCGCCGAGGAACTCCTTCAGCGTCGCCGTCATCACCTCGATCTCGCGCATGTCGGTGAGGAACTTCGTGATCTTCACGACGTCCGTCCACGTCAGGCCCTCGTGCTCGAGGATCGACTGGATCGTCCGCATCGCCCGTCGCGTCTGCTCGCGGATGTCGTTCGGATGGTCGTGCTCCGACCAGTCGTGCGGGTGCTTGTGATAGAGCGGCGAGGGCGTCGCGCCGGAGATGAACAACAGGTCGCCCGGCGCCTCGACGCGGATCGCCGGCGCATAGGGCATGTCGGCGACGCGGCTCGGATCGGTGTGGATCTCGCCGATGCCGGCGTTGGTGGGCGACGTTCGATAGGGCGCGGGACGCGTCACGATGGCGACCTTTCTGAAAGCGGGTTGAAACACGCGGGCTGCCGGCAACAGTTCGCAACCGACCGCGGTCGAACCACCGTGCAAACGATTGCCCGACCTGTCGGGGCGTTGTGCCACGCCCCGACGCCACCGATCAACGCTCGAGGTCTCCCGGGGTGCGCCGACAACACGCGGGTGCGCGTGCCTGCCCTCAGCCGCCGTGCGCGGCCGTCAGCGCGGCGTCGAGGTCGCGGAAGAGGTCGTCCGGGTCCTCGATGCCGGTGGACAGCCGCAGGAGGTCCGGCGGGCACGGCGTGCCGGCGCCCTCGATCGAGGCACGGTGCTCGATCAGGCTCTCGACGCCGCCGAGCGAGGTCGCCCGCCGCCAGAGCTGGACATTCGCCGCTGTGGCGATCGCAGCCGGCGCGCCGCCCGTCACCTGCACCGACAGCATGTAGCCGAAGCCGTTCTCCATCTGCCGCACTGCCACGTCGTGGCCGGGATGTTGCGGCAGGCCCGGATAGAGCACGCGGGCGACGTTCGGATGGGCCGAGAGCCGCGTCGCGAGCTCCATCGCGCCGGCCGCCTGGGCCGCCGCGCGCAGTGGAAAGGTGCGCAGGCCCCGCGTCAGCAAAAACGCCTCGAAGGGCCCGAGTATCGCCCCGTGTGTCGCGCGGATGCGGCGGATGCGCGCCCAGAATTCGTCGTCCACGGCCGCCGCCAGCACGCCGCCGACGACGTCGGAATGGCCGTTCAGGATCTTCGTCGCCGAGTGCATGACGATGTCGGCGCCGAGCGCGAGCGGGCGGGTGTGCCAGGGCGAGGCGGCCGTTGAATCCACCGCCAGCCGCGCGCCGGCGGCATGGGCGATTTCCGCCACCGCGGCGATGTCGACGAGCGTCCACAAGGGGTTCGACGGCGTCTCCGCCCAGACGAGCTTCGTCCGCCCCGGCTTTATGGCCGCCTTCACCGCCGCGAGGTCGTCCATCTCGACGAAATCGACCGTGATGCCATAGCGCGCCACGTCGGCGGTCAGCCAGTTGCGCAGCGACCAGTACATCACGCGCGGTGCCACCACGTGGTCGCCGGCTTCCAGCGCCAGCACCACGGCAGTGGCCGCCGCCATGCCGGAACCGAAGAGCAGCGCGCCGGCCTGCGCGTCCTCGAGCATGGCGATGACGCTTTCGGCCTCGCGCACTGTGGCATTGTCGGGCCGGCCGTAGACGTAGCCGGTCGAATAGGCGTTGTCGGGGTCGCGCAGAAAGGTGGTGGCGACGTGGATCGGCGGCACCACCGCATGGGTGACGGGATCAATGTGCCCCATCGCCTGCGCCGCCAGGCTCCGCTTCGACCAGACCGGGCGATCCGCCATGAACACCGTGCTCCAACACCGTGGCCGCGGGACGGCGGCGCCGGCGCCACCTTTTCACGGCGTCCGGTCGCGTTCCAGCCTGCGCTTCAGGAGACCGGGACGGAGTCGCGCGAGGGTGGCGGCGGGCGGGCGACCGCATCCTCATCGCCGTCGGTGTCGATGCTGGCGACAACGCGAAGCGTAGCGCGTTGGACGGAGGCTTTCGGCAGCGGCTTGTCCGCCAGCCCTTCACCGACCGCGGCCACCCGGTCGGCGAACGCGGCCAGAACCTTCCGCTCGGCCGGGGAGAGCGTGACGAGGCCCTCCGGGACATAGTCGGTCAGCAAGGTGCGGTAGCCGTCGTCCCAGACCTTCGAGAACCGCCCGAGCGCCTCGCCGAGGGCTGGCAGCGCGGTGACGGCACGCCGCCAGCGGTGCTCGTCGAACCTGAATTTGTTCGATAGCTCGGCAGCCGCCTCACCCCCGAGGTCGGCGAGCCGCCGTATGGTGTCGCCGTCCATGTCGAGGTTGAGCCCGCCTTCCTTCTCGTCGTCGAGGCGGATCTCGACGATGCGCTCGCGATAGCCGTGCAGGCGGCTCTGCAGGCTGTCCTGCCAGTTGCGGGCGGTGTCGAGGATCGCTCCGGCGAAGTTGAGCAGGCCGACGATGGCGTGCGCCGCTGTGGCGGACCCTTGCCGGGCGTTGCCGGGCAGAAAGACGCGTGGGGCCTCGAGATTGCGCTTGTCGACGCTGGCGAGGGAGATTCCGAAGGTGGGCCGTCCCGGCAGCAGGGCGTCGAAGAAGTGGATAGGGAAGTTGCTGGTGATGCCGCCATCGGAGAACAGGCAGCGGACGTGGACACCGCTGCTGCCATTCTGATCTGCGATCGTGTTGTCGTAGCGGTACAGCGGCACCGCGCTGATCAGGCCGGGGAAGCTGAGACTGAGGCGCGCCACCAGCAGAAGCGGAAAATCATCTCCTGTGGGTAGCTTATAGTAATCTGTGTTTCCGATCGCATCTTGGAAGATCCCGCCCGATTTGCCCGGTAGCGGCCCTCCTGTCGCCGTCATGTAGTCGACGATGCGCTTCGGGAACAGCCGGTCGAATTCCGATTTGCGGAAGGAGAAGATCTTCGTCCCGAGCGGCAGTTGGAACGGGCGCCCGGACGAAAGATCGGTGGTGACGCTGGCGACACTGATGCGCGCCGTCCTCGACGCGCCCGCCGGCGGCCAACCGCCCGCCGTCTTCAGATCGCCCGCCGTCAGCGGCTTGTAGCCTTTGCCAGGGTCGCGGCCGGCGGCCTCGTCGAGGCTGCGGGCGATCCAGTCGGTGAAGGCGGGCGGGCCGGCTTCGTCGGCACTGAGGCCGCTGCAGATGCCGAAGTCGTGGGCCGGCAACACCACCGTCACCGCGCGCCACAGGCAGACCACGACGGCGACGGCCGGCCCGACGAAAAGAGCCAGCACCGCGACGACGGCCATCCAGAAATTGGCGGCGGAGAGGGCCCAGAGCAGCAGCAGGAGCCCCGGGACGGCGGCGAGCGCGACGGGTCCCCGGAAGGCCAGCAGGGCCCCGACGAGAAAGGCCGATCGGGTGCCGCCCGAAGCGATGACGCGCATCGCGATGGTGAACAGCGGCCGGGTCTCCGGCGACGGCTGGAACAGCGTCTTCAGATTGGAGCCGAGTTCCGCAGCCATCCTGTCGACGACCGCGAAGCCCGCGGCCTTGTCGCCTGCGGTGGCGGCGGTCGCCCGCCGGTACTCGGCCGCCGCCGCCATCACGGCGGCGATCGACCCCGCCGATGTCCCGCCGATGCTGACGAAGCGGTATGTCTGCGCGAGACCGACGATCGCCTTCGGGAAGACCACCCCGGAGGTGATGCCACCCCGCATGATCAGGTCGCACTCATCGACGGCCTGCGAGATCGCAAGCGCCTCCGCCTCTTCCATTGCCCATCCCCACGGCAGCAATGACGAACGCGGCGAGGGTAGCAGATATCTCAACCTCTGCGGGCAGAACTGCCGGCGGTGCTTTCAAGAGTGCGTGTGAGGATGGGTCCGTGCCTCAGGAAGCGGCGCTGGCCGTATTGAGTAGCATCGACAGGGCGACGACGACCTGGGTCGGGACGAAGGGCTTGGCGATCATCACGCTGTTCGGGACGCCCTGGGACGCCCACGTTTCCTGGCTTTCACCACTGACATAGACGACCGGCAGCGTCGCATCGTGTTCGCGCGCCTTGCGTGCGACGTCCCAGCCGTCCGGCGCGACGCCGAGGTTGACGTCGGTGACGAGGCCGAGCACCGCCTCGCCTTCGGCCGCCAGCACGGCGAGCGCGGCTTTGCCGTTGGCGACCTCGCGCACGACGAACCCCGCCTCCTCGAGGGCCGCGGCGAGAGAAAGCCGGACGACGGCGTCGTCTTCCACGTAGAGTATGACGCCGACCTGGCCGTCGGGCATTGGCTGTTCCCCCATGCCGCCGGGCGCACCCTTCTCGGTCCGCGTTGACGCTGCACCCCCGCCAATGCGCGGGCGCACGGAAAGTTCCGGCGGGCGTGCGCGAATTCAGCGAAGGACGGTGAGCGGATCGTCGTCAAGAGGTGGGCGATCGAAACGCCGCTGGCCCCCGCTTATCGCGACCTTGTCATTTGGACCGCGGCGATGGCGCCCGCAGGATCAATCCAGCCGACCGGGGCGACGGCCGCAAGTCGCGTACCGATCAAGGACACGGGCCGATGAAGGACATGGGCCGATGAAGGACATGGGCCGATGAAGGATAGGCAGCCGATGGCCATCAACCTGACCGCCTCAGAGACGCACGACTTCGCCCGCCGCCTGATGCGGGAGGTGTGGGAGACCTTCGACCACACGGCGCTGCCACGCTTCTATCATGCCGACATGGTCGGCCATCACCGCCAGCAGACCCTGACGCTGGACGATGTCTCCTCCCGGCTGCAATGGGACGTCCTGAACTTCGGCGACCCGGTCTACGACATCCGCAACCTCGTCGCCGGCGAGGACGAGTTCGCTATCCGCTTCATCTATACGTGCAGGATGATCGCGACGGGCGCGGATTTCCGCACCGAGGTGAACTACTTCTACCGCCTGCGGGACGGCAAGGTCGCCGAGTTCTGGCTCCTGGGCGACGGCGATTTCGACTACAAGCAGCGGCCCTGAACATCAGCGGCCCGAGCGGGGCCGCCGGCCGATGTCGTCGGCGGTGCCGGTCCGGCCCCGCGCATCCCAGCGCCCCGAAGTCCTTGGCGCCCCGAAATGCTCAGCGCCCGAAATACTCAGCGCCCGAAGTGCTTGGCGAAGAAGGCGAGTGAGTCGCGCACCGACTGCTGCGCCACCTCGTTCGGGATGTACTCGCCGTTCTCGTCGCGCGCTGGGAAGACGAAGCCGTGCAGATGGTGGTCGTAGCTCTTCCACTCGGCGTCCTTGCCCATCTCGTGGAGCAGGTCGTAGCTGACCCGGAAGATGCCCTGCAGTTCGTCGGTGTCGCGCCCCTGCACCAGGATCGGCGTGTCGATCGGTGCGATGCGGGCGCGCGCCACGTCCTCGGTGATGCGGGGGCGCACCTTCTCCGGCTCGCGCATCAGCATCTTCTCGACATTGAGCAGCCCCGTCTCCGGGTTGATCGACGCCGTCTCGTCGGGCCTCAGGCGGAGGAACTCGTGGGTGGCCGGCTCGCTGGCGATCATCGCCCGGAAACCGTTGTATTCAGACGAGATCTTGAAGACCATCTCGCCGGCGTGGCTCGAGCCCATCCAGCCGATGCGGTCGCCGTCGATCTCCGGCAGCGTCTTCAGGTATTCGGCGATGGCGATGGCGTCCTCGTATTCCATCGGCCCGCGGTTGAACAGTTGCCGCATCTGCCGCCCGTCGATGACGAGCTTGCCGATCCGATCGTAGGCATAGTCGACCTCGGCGCGGTAGCGCAGCCAGGCGACGGCGTAGCCGGCCTCGAGGAAGCGCTCCTGCGTCCAGCTGCGCTGGTTGTTGAAGAAGCGCAGCAGCTCGAAGCCGCCACCGCCATTGCCGGAGCCGAACAGCACGATCGGGAACGGCCCCTTCCCTTCCGGCAGGCGCAGAGCGAGCGGGATGTAGGCGCCGTCGACCGCCTCGACGAGCATCATCTTCGCGGGGATGGCCGAGTCCGGGACGGCTTCCGTTCCGACCACGACGCCGGTGGGGACGCGCTGGAACTCCGTCGGGTGCTGCACTTCGGGCATGGGTCATCTCCTCCGCATCGGCTTTTGGGGCGCGAGCATAGTCATCGCCACAGCGCGTGCAAGAGCGCCGTTACGTCGACTTGAGGTCCGTCATGTATATTTTGCGGCACCGGACGCCGAGGGCCGGCGCCGCCTCTCGGCCGCTACTGCACGGTGAAGGTGTAGCCCATGATGGTGTAGATCGGCCGACAGCTGTCGCCATGGCCCGGCAGACGCCACGTGCTGACGATCTGCACCTGCTCGCCGGGACCGAAGGTCGGTCCGCTCTGGAAGCTGAGCGGGAGCGTCGAGTTCGGCTGCAGCCGGATCTCGTAGGTGCCACCGATGGTGATGTCGCAGAACGCGTTTGTGTAGCTCGTGAGGATGAGGTCGGTGATGCGGAAGCTGCGGTTGGCGGGCACCGTATAGACGATGGCCGACTCGATGGGCTCCTCGGTGAACTGCCCGCTGAACATCATCGTCCGGCGATGCAGCTCCTTCGTTTCGGAGGTGGCGGTCTGCGCCGCTGCAGGACCGACGCCAGCCGTGGCGAGAGCGAGTGCACCTGCGGCCGGCAGGACGGCCGCCGCCCGGACAAGCCGCATAGCGTCGATCAGGATCGAAAATTTCTTCATGGCAACAACCTCCAGTACGGAATAGGCGGCCGCGATGCGCCGGGGGGAGGGGCGCATCGCGGCCGACGCCACACGTGTGTCGCCGAGGTCGCAGCGCGGGTCGCGCGGGCGTGGCCCACCAGAGACGGTACGGCCCGGACGCGCGACGGCGCGCCGTCGCAAGGCGGCGTCCGTCGCACCAGGCCGGATGAACTGCCCGCGAGACGCGGGCCCACGTACATCTGGAGCACCTCAGATTAGCGCACGGCTGCAGTGGCCGACACCCAGGCTCGTTCAAGCTGTCGTGTGCGGGTCCTCGTGGTTGACACATTGTGCATGCAGCATGGCATTGCCTGCATACCAAACATCCGCACAATCAAGGGGTGCGTTGTCAGACGGTCGCGGTTCGCCTAGAACGGGTGCGGTCAGCGCTGCATCGAAGCAGCAGCGTCGCAGCGGCCGATGCGGGATCGCAGGGCCGAAGCAGCGTCGCAACGGCCGAAGACCTGCAGCCTTCGCGGTCGCGCCTCACTGCCCTGCATCACGGGACTTTCCGGGAGCACCGCTTGTCGATCGTTGAAGACACGCAGCTGCGACAGCCCTTCATCTCGCGATCTTCCGAGATCGTCGAGGCGCTTGAGGACAGCATTCTGCGCGGCGAGCGCCGTCCGGGCGATCGGCTCGACGAGCGCCACCTCGCCGAGGCGTTCGGCGTCTCCCGCACGCCGATCCGCGAGGCGCTGCAACGGCTTGTGGCGAGTGGCCTCGTCAGCGTGCGCGGCCGCAGCGGCGCGATGGTGGCCGAGCTCGAGGCCGCCGACCTGCTCGACGCCTTCTCCGTCGCCGCCGAGCTCGAGGCGCTGGCGGCGGGGCTGGCGGCGCGTCGCAGTTCCCCGGTTGAGCACGCCCGGCTGGCGGTATTGCACGAGTGTTGCGCCGAGACCGCTCAGCGCAATGCGGTGGAGGACTTCTTCGGGGCCAACAACGCCTTCCATCACGAGATCGCCCAGGCGAGCCGCAACAAGGTGCTGCAGGCGCAGCTGCGGGCCGTGACGTTGAAGACGGCGCCCTACCGTCATCACGCCAGCTTCCGGCCGGGGCGCATGCTGGCTTCGGTCGGCGAGCATGGCGAGATCCTGGCGGCCGTCGTCGCCGGCGACGCCCTGCGGGCGAGTGCTCAGATGCGCTCCCATGTGGCGCTGCTCGGCGAGGACGTCACCGATTTCCTCCACGCCGTCCATCGCCCGACGGGCTGAGGCAAGGCCGCCGTTGTGAGCGCCCGGCGCGCGGTCTTCGGACGTCAGCTGTTCGGCACGACGCGCGACGTCAACGGCTGAATGGTCTGGTCAGACACTGATTTCGTCGAAATACTCACCATCGACGCGTTTCAGCGCGATGGTGCGGGTCAGGCGGATACCGACCCCACTGCGAATGAGTAGGCGAGACAGTTCGTCGCCATCGATCAGCACCAGACGTTTGGGGCTTCTTTCGGCATAGGCTCGCGCCGGTGGTGCGAAGTGGCTCGTCGTCACGAAGACCCCCTTCGTGGCACCACGTTCGTCCAGCGACCCGGCAAATTCCCTGATCTTCTCCACACCGATGCCGTTGCCCTCGGCGTAGCGCTTTGCCTGCAGATAGATGACGTCGAGCCCGAGAACGTCCTCGTTGATGACGCCATCGATGCCGCCGTCCCGGCTTCGGCCCACGTGCTCGCCGGATCCGGCCGCGCCGTAGCCCATGGCGAGCATGAGCTCGAGGATCAGGCGCTCGAAGCCCGTCGGCTGCATCGCCCGCACGCGGTCGAGCAGTTCGTCCTTGAGGGCCGCCACCGATTCGGCGAAGGCCGCGTCGATCCGCTCTTCCGGCGTGCCGGCGGGCACGACCAGCGCCGCCTCAGCCATGGCTCCCGGCTGTTCGGCCGCTCCCGTTCTGAAGCGCTCGAATTCGTCGAACTGGGAGAGGAAGCGGATGTCGATCTTGGCGAGCGGTCGCTCGAGCACGGCGCGTCCGCGCAAGGTCAATTCGTAGACACCGCGCCGCTGCCTGGAAAGCAGACCGGCCTTCGTCAGATACACGACCGCCCAGGACAGCCGATTGATGATGGTCCGCTGCGTACCGCTCGGGAGCGTTTCGGTGAGATCATCGTCGCCGAGGGTGAATTCCGATGCGATGTCGCTGACCAGCGTCTGCACCCGGACCTCGCCACGGCCAGCGGCGCGCAAGACCGGCAACATCATCGTCTGGAAATCTGGTACGGCCATCCGCGCTGCCCCCGCCTCAACCGGGCAACGATATCGCGCCGTCTGCGACATCACCAGTTGCCGGAACCGCAGTTGAACGCGGCGACTGCCGGATCGGCCGCCGGCCTTGCCGGGAGCCGAATGCAAAAAAAGGCCGAGCCGAACGCAAAAAAGGCCCGTCGCGGCGAGAAACATCTCGCTGCGACGGGCCTTGATCTGGTTGCGGGGGCAGGATTTGGCCTATGCCGAACGCGCATTCTGCTGCCTAAGCGGATGTGCCCGCCACACTGATCTAGCTGCATACACCCACGCCACTCGCATGGAGCATCAACGGCGGCCGTTGCTGACCATCGTGGCTTCGCAGCAGTGTTCTGTACCGAATCCCGCGAAGCCAGAGGTGTTGGGAGCCGTCAGAGGTGACGCCCCTCGAACCACTCACGCAACCGCCGAACTCGTCCGCTCTGCCGGATAGCCGGCTTCGGCCAGCGCGGCGAGAACCGCCTGCTCGGTTGCGTGCGTAGCGATCGTCACTTCGCGGGTGGCGAGAGTCGAAGTGATATCGGCCGCCGGGTCCACACTATGGATCGCGTTGGTAACCCGGCGGACACAGCCGCCGCAGGTCATGTCGGGAACACTCAGTCGGATCATGCGAACTCTCCTCGGTTGGGGTGTCCGCTGTTCAAAGTGGTCCTTGCCACCATGGCAGGGTCAAGTGGCGATCCAAAAAAACTTCCCCCCTCGACGGGGCTTGACCTTCCCATCGTTGGAAGCCCCAATTGGGTGCGCAATGGTTCGAGAAGGAGGAACTGCCATGACCAGCGTCGTTCCATTGCAGCGCGTCGAACGAGACGATCCCGCCCTCAGCATTCCCGTCGAGGGCATGACGTGCGCCTCGTGTGTCGCCCACGTCGAGAAGGCAATCGCTAGGGTACCCGGAGTGGCGACGGTAAACGTCAATCTCGCGACCGAGCGGGCTGATGTCGCCTTCATCGGAAGCCCCGATGCCCCCGCAATTGTCCGCGCCATCGAGGCGGCGGGCTACGGAGTGCCAGAGAGTACGACAGAGCTCGGCGTGGACGGCATGACCTGCGCGTCCTGCGTCGCGCACGTCGAGCGGTCGCTGACGGCGGTGCCGGGCGTGATTGCCGCCACGGTGAACCTTGCGACGGAAAGGGCTCGCGTGCGCTTCACCGCCGGCGTCGTTTCCGTCGACGACCTGGCGGACGCGATCCGGCGGGCCGGCTACGAACCGCGCCACCTCGAGAGCGATGGTGCCTCCGCCGACCGGGAGCGGGAGGTCCGCGCGCGCGAAATGACCGGGCTGCGTCGGGATCTCATCGTCGCGGCGGTGCTCACCCTGCCGGTTTTCGTTCTCGAAATGGGCTCGCACCTCGTCCCTGCGATCCATAACCTCGTGATGAACACAGTCGGCATGAAGGCGAGTTGGCTCATCCAGTTCGTCCTGGCTACGGCAGTTTTGTTCGGCCCGGGCCGCCGGTTCTTCAGGAAGGGGATACCCGCCCTGCTCCGTGGCACGCCGGACATGAATTCACTCGTCGTCGTCGGCACATCGGCGGCATGGATCTATTCGGTCGTTGCGACCTTTCTGCCGCAGATGCTGCCCGTCGGTACAGCCAACGTCTTCTACGAGGCCGCAGCGGTCATCGTGACGCTGATCTTGCTCGGCCGCTATTTCGAGGCGAATGCCAAGGGCCGGACATCCGAGGCGATCAAGCGGCTGGTTGGACTGCAGCCCAAGACTGCGCGGGTCGAACGTGACGGCAGGATGGTTGAAGTGCCGCTGCCGGAGGTTCGCGCCGGCGATGTCGTTCATGTTCGCCCGGGTGAGAAGGTGCCTGTTGACGGAGATGTGGTCGAAGGCAGCTCCTATGTCGACGAGTCCATGATCACCGGGGAGCCGTTGCCGGTTGCCAAGAATGCCGGCACACAGGTGGTGGGTGGCACAATCAACAAGACTGGCGCCTTCTCCTTCCGCGCGACCAAGGTGGGCGCGGATACGATGCTTGCTCAGATCATCCGAATGGTCGAGCAGGCGCAGGGCGCGAAGCTTCCCATCCAGGCCCTGGTGGACAAGATTACGGCATGGTTTGTGCCGGCCGTGATGGGCATAGCCTTGCTGACGTTTGTCGTGTGGGCCTTCTTCGGCCCGACCCCGGCGTTCACGTTCGCACTGGTCAACGCCGTGGCCGTCCTCATCATCGCGTGTCCGTGCGCCATGGGACTCGCCACCCCGACGTCGATCATGGTCGGCACGGGCCGGGCTGCAGAACTCGGGGTGTTGTTCCGAAAAGGCGAGGCGCTGCAGTCGCTCCGAGACGTTTCAGTGATTGCGCTCGACAAGACCGGAACGCTGACCAAGGGGCATCCGGAACTGACCGATCTGACGCCTGCTGCCGGCTTTGGGCGCGACGAGGTGCTGGCTCTGGTCGCCGCGGTCGAGGCCAAGTCAGAGCACCCGATCGCCCAGGCGGTCGTCTCGGCCGCCGAGGATCGTGGATTGAAGCTCGGCAACACTGATCGGTTCGAGGCGGTGCCGGGCTATGGCGTATCGGCGACTGTCGGCGGCAGACACGTCGCAGCCGGCGCCGATCGCTACATGATCGCGCTGGGTCATGACGTGGGGCAGTTCGCGGCGGAATCGGTGCGACTGGGAGCGGAGGGCAAGTCGCCCTTCTATGCCGCGATCGACGGCAAGCTGGCGGCAGTGATCGCTGTCGCCGATCCGATCAAGGAGACCACGCCTCAGGCGATCCGAGCGCTGCACGGGCTCGGACTCAAGGTGGCCATGATCACGGGAGACAGCCGCGGAACCGCCGAGGCCGTTGCCCGCCAGCTCGGCATCGACGAGGTCGTCGCGGAGGTTCTGCCGGACGGAAAGGTCAAAGCGGTCCAGGCATTGAGAGGTTCCGGGCGCACGGTCGCCTTCGTCGGAGACGGCATCAACGACGCCCCTGCACTCGCCGAGGCGGATGTAGGACTGGCGATCGGGACCGGCACCGACGTGGCGATCGAGTCGGCCGACGTTGTCCTTATGTCCGGCGACCTTCGCGGCGTGGTCAATGCGGTCGCTCTGTCCAGCGCGACCATCAAGAACATCAAGCAGAACCTGTTTTGGGCATTTGCTTACAATGCGGCGCTGATACCCGTTGCGGCGGGGGCACTTTACCCTGTCACGGGTACGTTGCTCTCGCCGGTTCTCGCTGCTGGCGCGATGGCGCTGTCAAGTGTGTTTGTGCTCACGAACGCATTGCGGCTCAAGATGTTCATGCCCGTGATGGCGGCAGGCATCCCTGCCGCCAATGCCCGATCAGATTCGTCCCCCTTGAAGGCGGCCGCCTAGGGTCGGGCGAACCGACACGTATGAAAGCCTTTGAGAACCCTCTTGAACGAGACGTACAAACATGAACATCGGTGAGGTCTCCGCCGCGTCTGGAGTTAGCTCCAAGATGATCCGATACTATGAGCAGTCTGGACTGATCCCGAGAGCAGCTCGCAGCGCCAGTGGATATCGCGGTTATGTCGATGCCGACGTACACCGGTTGCGCTTCATCCGCCGAGCCCGGGATCTCGGTTTCACCGTGGAGCAGATCAGGGAGCTACTTGGCTTGTGGAACGACCGCGAGCGTTCGAGCGCCGACGTGAAAGCTCTCGCAATCGGTCACGTCGATTCGCTGAGGGCTAAGCTGACGGAGATCCAGGGAATGATTGCTGTGCTGGAAGCGCTTGCTGAACGATGCCACGGTGACGATCGGCCGGATTGCCCCATCATCGAGGGATTGGCAAAGAGCGATACTCGGCCGGCCATCAAGCCAAAGTCGCGCCGCTTCGGCAGGATCGATGAATTGCAGACGTCGTGAGATTTCGAACCATGCCGGCCTTACCGGTGATTTCGCTTGCGACCGGAACCGATGACGGCAAAAGCGATCACGCTTGCCGAAACTGGTGGCGTGAGTATCGCCTCGGTCCCGGCACGCACCGGGGTCGCGGCGGCGAGGGCCGCCAGCGCCACTCGGCATGACGAGTGGCTGCGGTCATGCGGCGTGGGCCGCGATCCCGGTCCAGCCGTGCCAGGCGACATAGAGGCCGACGGCGATGATCAGCAGGCCGGAGACGTAGGGGGCGCGACGGGCGAGCGTCGAGAACCACGTCCAGCGCTTCGTGGCGTGCCGAACGCTGAGGGCGGCCGCCGCGCCGACGGCGACGAGCGTGATGGCGAGGCCGATCGAGAAGCACAGCACGAGCGCGAAGCCGAGGGTGAGTTCCTCCAGCTGCAGGCAGAGGAGCAGCACGGTGATCGCCGCCGGACAGGGAATGAGCCCGCCGGTCAGGCCGAACAGCACGATCTGCCAGGTGGTCACCCGGCGATCGGCGAACCGGCGACGGATGTCGTTGGCGTGGGCGAGTTCGTGCGCGTCCTGATAACCGTCGGTCGCGACGTCGAGCCCGCGCAGTTCCTCGTGGATGTGGTCGTGCCCGGTGCCCTCGACGAACGACAGGTCGTAGTCGTGGGTGTGGCCGCCGTGGCCGAGGCTGAGGCGGACCATGAACTGGTGGGGCTCGGGGATTTCCGCGACCGACTCGAGATAATCGCCGCGGCTGGCGAAGACGAAGATGTCCCGCCGGCCGTCCGGCCGCTCGGTGACGAGCCGCACGTCCTTCGGCGACCAGCGGGCGCCGCTCTCGGTGCGGACGCGCCATCGCGGCGGGACGCCGTCCTCGAAGATCTCCACGGCGATGGTGCCATGGCCGGTGTCGATGCGGCGGACGTCGTGATGGCTGTGGGCACCGGCCGGCGCATGGGTGTGTGCGCCGGAGGCGGCCTTCGCCCGCTGCTGGTCCTGGAAGGTGCGCCACAGCATCCACAGGGCGACGGCGATAATGATGGCGGCCGAGGCGAGCTGGAAGTAGGGCTCGGACGCCTCGGCATCGACGCCCCGCCAGAAGTAGAGGCCCCCGAGCGCTATGCCCCAGACGACGAGGGTGTGGGAGGCGGTCGCCGCGAGGCCGAGCATCACGGCCTGGGTCACCGTCCCGCGGATCGCGACGATGAAGGCCGCCATCATCGTCTTCGAGTGGCCGGGCTCCAGCCCATGCAGGGCGCCGAGCAGGATGGCACTTGGAACGAAGAGCCAGGCGTGCGCCGAGCCCTGCTGGATCAGCTCCGCGAACGACGGCATGGGGCGCTCACAGGTACTTCGTGATGGCCTTGAACTCGTCGATCGTGCGGCGCTGATCGCGCGGTAACGGTCCGACGACATCCTCCAGGCAGTGATCGAGGTGGTCCTGGATGAGGGTCTTCTTCGCCTGGGCGACAGCCTTTTCCACCGCGTGCAGCTGCTGCGCGACGTCGATGCACGGGCGGCCGGCCTCGATCATCTCGATGATGCTGCGCAGGTGGCCGTCGGCGCGCCGCAGGCGCTTGACGATAGCCGGGTGGGTTTCGTGGATGTGAGGCTTCTCATTCATGGCTTGAAGCTATCCCCCTGGGGAGGATATGACAAGCAGCCACCAACGAGGGCTCGTCCCCTCCAGTCGAGTATCGCCCCGGACATGCAGACTGCTTTCCTCCGCACCGTGCTTCGCGTGGCCTTCACCGCCATGATGATGGCTGCGGTCGTGCTGGCGCCTGGCGGAACCTCGCCGCACCACGACCCGGCGGCACTCGCAGGGGCGCAGGCTCTGGCCGAACTGGCCGAGCAGGAGAGACACGGCCACGCTCACGAGGAGATCGACCTTCCGGCGGACGGGATCGCGGGCGGGCACGAGCACGATGCCGCCGATCATGCGCACGACACGTCCGTGCTGCCCGACGGGGCCGCAGCTCCGATAGCCGAACCCTGCCCGCGCTGGTCTCGCCTTCCCCCGCCCGGGCCATGCAACGGCCCCCCTGATCGCCTCGACCGACCGCCGAGGGGCAGCGCCGCGGCATGACCGCGCTCTAGCGACACCTGCCCTTTTGACGGAGCCTCCCTTCCGATGTCCCCCTCCACTCCCGGACGACGCGAGCACGCGCTGCAGGGGCTGTTCGTGCCTCTGTATGCCCTGCTCGCCGCCTTCGCGCTGCTCGCGCTGCTGTCTGCCCCTGCCCTCGCTCACGCCGTCGCCGAGGGCGACAAGGGCTATATCCAGGAAATCACCGGCATCCACATCCTGCCGTTCGTCTATCTCGGCGCCAAGCACATGGTCACCGGTTACGACCACATCCTGTTCCTGCTCGGCGTCATCTTCTTCCTCTACCGGATGCAGCACATCGGCCTCTATGTGACCCTGTTCGCCATCGGTCACTCGACGACGATGCTCCTCGGCGTCTACTTCAACATCGGCATCAACAGCTACATCATCGACGCGATCATCGGCGTCTCCGTCGTCTACAAGGCGCTCGACAACATGGGCGCCTACCAGCGCTGGTTCGGCGTCCAGCCGAACACCAAGATCGCCACGCTGATCTTCGGCTTCTTCCACGGCTTCGGCCTGTCGACGAAGATCATCGAGTACGACATCTCCCCCGACGGGCTCGTCCCGAACCTGCTCGCCTTCAATGTCGGCGTCGAGATCGGCCAGTTGCTGGCGCTCGGGGCCATCCTCATCGTGATGAGCTACTGGCGACGCACGGACAGCTTCTGGCGCCACGCCTACACCGCAAACGTCGTCATCATGACCGCCGGCTTCGTCCTGATCGGCTATCAGGTCACCGGCTGGTTCGTCTCCTGAGCTTCCCGAACGAGGATCACCACCATGTACAACAGCGACATCCCCAGCCGAGCCGAACTGCCGACATCGCGGCAGCTCCTGCGCTCCACCATCATCGCGATCCTCGCGGCCGCCGCCATCCTCGTGACGATCGTGCTGCCGTCCGAGTACGGCATCGACCCGACGGGGGTCGGCCGCGCGCTCGGCCTTGCCGAGATGGGCGAGATCAAGACCCAGCTCGCCGAGGAGGCCGAGCGGGATCGTCAGATGGACCAGCAGCAGAGCGCGCCGGCGACGGCTCCCGGGCCGAACTCCAGCCTGATTGACCGCGTCTTTGCGGAACTGTTCATAGGTTCGGCGCACGCCCAGGAGGCGGCGCCGGCCCGTACCGACGCGATTTCCGTCACGCTCACGCCTGGCGAGGGCACGGAGGTGAAGCTCACCATGAAGCGGGGCGCCAAGGTCGACTACGCCTGGTCGGCCGCCGGTGGCGTCGTGAACTTCGATCTGCACGGCGACGGTGGTGGCGAGTCGATCAGCTACGTGAAGGGCCGCGGCCTGCCGTCGGACGAAGGCGTGCTTGAGGCGGCCTTCGACGGCAACCACGGCTGGTTCTGGCGCAATCGCACGGGCGGCGACGTGACGGTGACCCTACGCGTCAGCGGCGACTACACCGACATCAAGCAAATGCAGTGAGGTTGGCAGCCGGCCCCGACCGTCGGGGCCGGCGCCCGTGGCGCTGACAACCCAGATTGCGGCCATCTGAGAGGCGCTTATGGGCGGCCTTGCAATCCGACTCGAACGCCATATCATCTCGCTCGCATGAGCCGCCGAGCCCGCCCCATATTGATTCTGCTCTCCGTGTTCGCGCTCATCCTGTCGAGCGCGGGATGGAGTTCGGCCGGTGTGCAGGGCGCAGGTGCCGGAGGCCACCATGGCGTTGGCTCCCAGCATGAGACCCATCACGACCACGCTGGGCATCATGGCAACGCCGTGCATGCCGGTCTGGGCGACTGCGAGCCGGAGCCTGCAGACTGCGCAGCCGACCCGTCTTCGTCCGCGACGACGACGTGTTGCGCGATGGCCTGCCATCAGGTCATCGCCGCCACCGTGCAGACGCTGCTGCCGCGTGTCGTGCTCCGGGCGCCCAGTCTGCGTCCGCGGGAAGCCGTTGCAGCCCATTCCGAACCTTCAAGACTAGACCGGCCTCCAAGGCACTCCTGAGCCTGATCGACGGCCATCACCCATGAGCGCGATGCGCATCCGGACCTGATCTCCGGGCGCAGGCTCTCGGGGGCCGTCGGCATCGTCCGCAGCCAACTCATCCTGGGCACACGGATGAGCTCCGCCGCAGTCACCGCACGCCGGTGACCTGTGGGGCCGCTCGGCTCTGAGGTTCTTCATGAAGATCGTTGTTCTGGTGGCTGCGGCCGCCACGGTGTCCGCATGCGCTGGTCCACCTCCCCAGCTGGCGATGGGGCCGGATCCCGCCGACCCGAATGCCGCCGTCCGTCCTGCCGCCTATTCCCCCGTTCTCGCCGGAACGATCGACTACCGCCCCGTCGAGCCGAAGCCCTGGGCTGAGCTCAACAACAGCGTTGCGGGTGGCGAATGATGCGATCGCACCTCGCCCCGCGGCCACTGCGGACCTCGGTGTTCCTCGGAGCCTGTCTTCTGGCAATTGGCGGATGCGCGAAGTTCACCGCCGATGGCGGGATGGCGCCCGTCAGCGCGGAGGTCGCCACAGGAGTAAGCAAACAGGCGACCAAGATCAGTTCCCCTCAGGAGGCTGCAGCCGCGCAGGCCCGCGTAAAATCCCTGCTGAGCACATCCCTGTCCGCGGACTCTGCCGTGCAGGTCATGCTCCTCAACAATCGAGCACTGCAGGCCGAGTACAACGCGCTCGGCGTTGCCGAGGCCGACTACGTCGAGGCCACGCTCCCTCCAGCACCCGTCATCACGCTCGAGCTTTTGTGGGGCGCAGGCTTCTTCGATACCGAGCGCAGACTGATCGCGAACGTGCTCGCTTTGGCGACCCTGCCGAAACGGCAGAAGATCGCCGCTGTCGAGTTCCAGGCCGCGCAGTACAAGGCCGTCGAAGCGACGTTCCGGCTCGCAGCCGAGACGCGTCGTGCCTATTTCCGTGCGGTCGCCGCACGACAGACCGTGGCCTTCCTCACACGGGCGCGAACATCGGCGGACGCCGCCGCCGATCTGACCCGCCGACTGGGGGAGACGGGGGCTGCGACGAAGCTCGACCAGGCCCGCGCCTCCGCCTTCTACGCCGAGGTCTCCAACCAGCTCGCCCGCGCCCGCATGCGCGCCGACACGGAGCGGGAGACCCTGACGCGGCTGCTCGGCCTCTGGGGCAACGGAATCGACTTCAAGCTGCCGTCCAGCCTGCCCGACCTTCCCCGCAGGCTGGCCGCCGCCGAACGGATCGAAGCGGAAGCGGTTCGCCGCCGTGTGGATCTGATCGTCGCGCGTCTGGAGCTCGATGCCATGGCGCAGAGGCTGGGGCTGACCGAGGCCACTCGGTACGTCTCCCTTTTCGACCTCACCGGCATCTCGAACTACGGGCGCGTCGAGGAGAGCGGCATCGACGAGGAGGAGTTCCCGACCGGGTTCGAGGTCGAGCTGCAGATTCCGATCTTCGACATGGGCGAAGCTCGGACGCGCCGCGCCAGAGAGACATACCTCGGCGCCGTCAACCGGTTGGCGGCGCAGGCGATCGACGCCCGGTCGGAGGTGCGATCAGCCTACGTCGTGTATCGCGGGTCCTACGACATCTCCAGGCAGTATCGAAACACTATCCTGCCGCTTCGCCAGACCATCAACGAGCAGGCACTCCTTGAGTATAACGGCATGCTCATCGATGTTTTCGATCTTTTGACGACAGCACGCGAGAGCATCGCCAGCAACGTCGCGGCCATCGAGGCGAAGCGAGACTTCTTCCTGGCTGAAGTCGACTTTCAAGTTTCAATCCTGGGCGGCGGTGGCGGCGGCAGAGGTGCGGGCGGCGAAGCCGCCGTGGCGGCTGCCGAGCCGGCCGGACACTAGGGGAGCAAGCATCATGACCATTTCCCGTCGGACATTCCTGGGTGCGACCGGTGCGGCCACCCTGGTCAGCGCAACGGCCGTCTCCGGCCGCACACAGGCCGCCTCCATTCCCGAAGCGCCGGTCATGAGGGAGGCAACGATGCAGCCGCCTCTCGTGCCGACCACGGGGCCGGACTATCAGCCGGTCGTCACCCTCAACGGCTGGACACTCCCCCCGCGCATCAACGGCGACTGGAAGGAGTTTCACCTGGTCGCCGAACCGGTGGTGCGGGAAATCGCGCCGGGCATGGTGGCGCACCTGTGGGGTTACAACGGCCAGTCGCCGGGTCCGACCATCGAAGCGGTCGAAGGCGACAAGGTCCGCATCTTCGTCACCAATAAGCTCCCCGAGCACACCACCATCCACTGGCATGGCCAGCTTCTGCCGTGCGGCATGGACGGTGTCGGAGGTCTGACGCAGCCGCACATCCCGGTCGGCAAGACGTTCGTCTACGAGTTCCAGCTCCGCAAGAGCGGAACCTTCATGTACCACCCCCACGCCGACGAGATGGTCCAGATGGCCATGGGCATGATGGGCTTCTTTGTCGTTCATCCGCGTGATCCGACCTTCCGCCGCGTCGATCGCGACTTCGTCTTCCTCCTCAATGCCTACGACATCGAGCCCGGCGCCTACGTGCCGAAGGTCAACACCATGCTCGATTTCAACCTGTGGACCTGGAACAGCCGGGCGTTCCCCGGCATCGACCCGTTCGTCTGCGCGAAGGGCGACAAGGTTCGCATCCGCTTCGGCAACCTCACGATGACCAACCACCCGATCCACATGCACGGCTACGACTTCAAGGTGTCGTGCACGGACGGCGGCTGGGTTCCGGAAGAAGCGGCGTGGCCGGAGGTGACCATCGACTGCGCCGTCGGTCAGATGCGCGCCTTCGACTTCGTCGCCGACGCGGAAGGCGACTGGGCGATCCACTGCCACAAGTCCCACCACACCATGAACGCCATGGGGCATGACGTGCGGACCTGGATCGGCGTGAACAAGAAGGATATCGCCGGGAAGATACGCCAGCTCGTTCCAGACTACATGCCGATGGGGTCAGCCGGAATGGCCGAAATGGGTGAGATGGAGATGCCCCTCCCCGACAACACCTTGCCGATGATGACGGGCTTCGGACAGTTCGGCGCAATCGAGATGGGAGGGATGTTCTCCGTCGTGAAGGTCCGTGAGGGCCTTTCCACTGACGATTACGCCGACCCCGGTTGGTTCGAGCACCCCGAGGGCACCGTTTCCTACGAGTGGACGGGGGAGTCCAAGAACGTTGTTCGGGCTGCCCCCACGCCGGTCGCCGCCGAACCCGCCGTCGAGGTCCGGGTCATCAAGCCCGGCGCTCGCCAGGACGGCACGCACAGCAATCACTGATGATCCGCAAACTGCAGAAGGACACCCAAGCATGAAGATGGTCGCAGCTCTCCTTGCCGCATTTGCCCTCGTTGTCAGTCCGGCAACGGGTTTCGCCGCCGGGACCGGTCATTCCCATGATGACGAGCTGGCCTTCGGCGAGCCGGGAGACCCCAGCAAGCCGTCGACGACGATCGAGATCCGCATGAGCGAGGCGGACGACGGCAAGATGATCTTCCAGCCGGATCGCATCACGGTGAAGCGCGGCCAGCAGGTGCGCTTCAAGCTCAAAAATGACGGCGAAATCGATCATGAGATCGTGCTCGCCACGTTTGAGGAGAACATGAAGCATGCGATCGAGATGCAGAAGAATCCCGACATGGAGCACGACGATCCCAACGCCAAGCGGCTCTCGCCGGATCAGGAGGGTGAAATCGTCTGGCGCTTCACCAAGGCCGGCGAGTTCGACTTCTCGTGCCTGATCCCCGGTCACCGGGAGTCCGGAATGACTGGCACCATCATCGTTCAATGATCAGGAGGCACTGATGCGTACGTTGCTCGCTCTCGCAGTTTCCACCTTGCTTGCCGCATCCGCTCAGGCGGAGCCGGTTCCGGTCAAGGGGCAGGTCACCAAGATCAATGAGGCGCAGGGGAAAATCACCCTCAAGCACGAGCCCATCCCCAATCTCGACATGGACAGCATGACGATGGTGTTCGTCGTCGCCGACCCTGACATGCTCAAGCGCGTCGCGGTCGGCGACCGCGTCCGGTTCGAGGCCGATCGCGTCAACGGGCGCATCACGGTCGTCAAGATCGACAAGGCGAGCTGAGGCAACAAGGCATGGCGCCTGGCGCCCTGCCGCCCCCCATAGGAGACGCAGATGGCGCAGACCAACTCTCCATTCCTCGATCGTCGAACGGTCCTGATCACCCTCGCGCTGGCAGCGACCGCAGGGCCACTGGCCGCCGCAGACACTCGCCCGCGGGTCACGATCTGGAAGGACCCTAACTGTGGGTGCTGCGGCGCATGGGGTGAGCATCTGGCGCGTGCCGGCTTCCCCATTCGCGTGGTCGACATGGCCGACATGACCGCCGTCAAGAGCCGCCTCGGTGTGCCCGACGACCTTCAGTCGTGCCATACGGCCGAAGTGGGCAAGTACGTTCTGGAGGGACACGTGCCCGCGAGCGCTGTCGTACGACTGCTCGCCGAAAGCCCGGACATCCGAGGGCTCGCAGTTCCCGGCATGCCGGTCGGCTCGCCTGGCATGGAAGTGAAGGGGATGGCTCCGGACACCTATATGGTCTCGGCCTTCATGGCGGACGGGACGTCTTTCGATTTCATGAGATTTGTCGGTGGCTCTCCCGCCGGCTGATGCCTGCGACGCCGCCTGCCTGCAATGGGACCGAATTCTGACTGGACGCGCGTCGGTGACGGTATTCGACGGACACTGCGCGTAAGGGCGGCGGATCGGTCCAGTGCATCACTGATAGCTGCACCGCACAAGCACTGAAAGATCCTCATGACTGACGCCGCCCCCGCCAGCAAGACCGAGCCGCGGGGACACCTCCCCGCGGCCGGCAGTGCACGTTACTTCGGCTTATAGGCGTCAACCCAGCGCGTCATCTCTGCGATTTCCTTTTCCTGCGCCGCGATGATCGCCTCGGCGAGCTGTCTCGTTGTCTGGTCCGTGCCGAACTGCAGCTCGATCTTGGCCATCTCAATCGCGCCCTGGTGGTGCACGATCATTCCACAGTTGAACGCCAGGTCCGGGTCCTTGATCATGTGCGACGCCATCATGGGGCGATGCATCTTCATCATGGCCTGCATCGAGGCTTTCTGGGCATCGCTCATCATGCCCATCATGCCCATCATGCCCATCATGCCCATCATCCCCTGGCCCTGCATCATTCCCCCCATCGGTCCATTCATCGGCATGGCGGGGACGGCATCACGGCAGCCTTTCGGCAAACCCGCGATGGGGTCCCCTTGGCCAGGGTTGTCCTGCCCGGAGGCCGTAGCGGTGACCAGGCCAAGCGCCGCCGCAGCGACAATCACGAGTTTCCACATAGTACTCTCCGATCCTGCAAGATAATCTCAAAACACGCGTTCTCATGAGACTGATCACAGTCGCTTCGGAGGACGGTAAAGTCGTGCAGCAGTGGTTGTTGCTCTCACCGGGTCTGACGAACCCGTCAATCTCTCCAAGAGAAGAAATTGTAGTGTCAAGGTGTTTGCCGGTGCGAAGATCAGACTGCCACAAATGGCGAGGCAGCACTGATGACGGAGTGCTACGTGGTCGGGACAGACCGGAGTGTGGGAGGAGACGCTGACGGCGATCTCGCCGTGAGCATCTCGCACCGGCACAGTTCCCGAGCCGCTCGCCTCAAAGGAAAGCAGCGCCATAAGCAGGGTCAGGATGAAGGCACCCGCACGCATGGGACTCTTGCTCCTGTACCTGAAGCACGCCTCGGACTGTATGGTTCCGCCCATCCTGAGGCATTGATCTTTCGCAAGGGATCGACCCTCAAACACGGCGGCGGCCATCGCATGTCGGCCCGGCCGGTGAGATCGACGGGTGGCAGGCTCAGCAGCAGGCGGTGCGGCGAACGGTGAGCAGCAGCGATCGGGGCTCCGCCCACCTGCGCGGGAGCGGTGCCCATGAGCAATCATGTCAGCGGGTGGCCAAGGGCCAGCGGCGACGGCAGGTCCCCCTTGCCCAACTCTCGCCTGGGCCGGATCCACGATCGCCCAGTTGTGGTACGCGTTGCCTTGGTTGGATCTGAAGGGGTCCCGGGCGACGGATGTGGTCTCATCCGGCACCCCGTGGAGAGTCGAGGGGGCAATGGCCGGTAAGATACAGAAGGACAGGTACCTGGCGGCCCTGACGGGGCTCGGTGGCTCCGCTGGCAACGGCAGGCTGCGCGAGGCCCTCGGCTGGCAGGACGACGTCTATGACGCGGTCAAGAAAGCTCTGATCGACGATGGTGCCATCGTCCCCGGCCGCGGTCGCGGAGGGTCGGTCGCCATCGTGGCGGCGGGCGCGCCACCTGCGGCGGTGACAAAAGCCGCCGAGGTCGATCGCAAGGTGCGGGCGGCCCGGCCTGACACCTCGTCGGCCAACATCGGTTACGAGGCCGAGCTCTGGCGGATGGCCGATGCCCTGCGTGGCAGCATGGACGCGGGAGACTACAAGCACGTCGTGCTCGGGCTCATCTTCCTCAAGTACATCTCCGACGCCTTCGAGGAGAGGCACGCGGCCCTCGAGGCGGAACGCAGCCAGGGCGCCGACCCGGAGGATCCCGACGAGTACCGCGCCGACAACATCTTCTGGGTGCCGCCGGAAGCGCGCTGGGCGCATCTCAAGGCGCAGGCTCGGCAGAGCACCATCGGCCAGCTGGTGGACGACGCCATGGCGGGCATCGAACGTGACAACTCCGCGCTGAAGGGCGTGCTGCCGAAGGAGTATGCGCGCCCCGGGCTCGACAAGACCCGGCTCGGCCAGCTCATCGACCTGATCTCGAACATCCGGGTCGGCGATGCCGCGGCAAGGGCGAAGGACGTGCTCGGCCGCGTCTACGAGTATTTCCTGTCACAGTTCGCCGGCGCCGAAGGCAAGAAGGGCGGCGAGTTCTACACCCCTCGCTGCGTCGTCAAGCTGCTGGTGGAGATGCTGGAGCCCTATCGCGGCCGCGTCTACGATCCATGCTGCGGCTCAGCCGGCATGTTCGTGCAGTCGATCGAGTTCATCCACGCCCACCGGAACGGCAACGGCAATGGCGGCAAGGCTAAGGCCGACGTCTCGATCTTCGGCCAGGAGTCGAACTACACGACCTGGCGGTTGGCCAAGATGAACCTCGCGATCCGGGGCATCGACGGCAACATCGGCCATGGCGACACTTTCCATGTCGATCGCCACCCCGACCTGAAGGCCGACTACATCCTCGCCAACCCGCCATTCAACATCTCGGACTGGGGCGGCGATCGGCTGAAGGAGGACAAGCGCTGGGCCTATGGCGCCCCGCCGGCGGGCAACGCCAACTTCGCGTGGGTGCAGCACATCGTCCACCATCTCGCCCCGACGGGCGTCGCGGGGTTCGTGCTGTCGAACGGCTCGATGTCGTCGATGCAATCAGGCGAGGGCGAGATCCGGAAGAAGATCGTCGAAGCAGACCTCGTCGATTGCATGGTGGCGCTGCCCGGCCAGCTGTTCTACTCGACGCAGATTCCCGCCTGCCTGTGGTTCCTCGCGCGCGACCGCAAGAACCACAAGTTCCGCGATCGGCGTGGCGAGGTTCTGTTCATCGACGCGCGCCAGATGGGCCACATGGTCGACCGCACGCACCGCGACCTGTCGGACGCCGACATCGCGAAAGTCACCGGCATGTACCACCTCTGGCGTGGCGAGAGGGACGTGCCGCCGGAGACTGTGGATGGGCGGACCGCCTACGAGGACATTCCCGGCTTCTGCAAGGCAACGAAGTGCGAGGAGATCGACAAGCACGGTCACGTCCTCACCCCCGGCCGCTATGTCGGCGCCGCCGAGGCGGAAGCCGACGACGAGCCCTTTGAAGAGAAGATGGGCCGCCTCGTGGCAGAGCTTCGCAAGACACAGGCGGAGGCCGCCCGGCTGGACGCCGCCATCGCCGCCAACCTAAAGGAGTTGGGCTTTGGCGAGTGAGGGGAGAGACTTGATCCCGCAGAATGCGGGATCAAGCGTGGCGGCAGCAGTCGGCGGTTCTCTGCCGGAACTCACATGTCTCCAGATGCGCGGCGCGATGGCGGTACATGATGCCGATTTCGCATCGGCATGCACCGCCTCTCACATTCGGAGGTCCGGCAATGGCAGCTGAATGGCGAAGGCACGTGACTTTTGCGGAACTCGTCGATGAGGGGACGCTCGAAATCGGTGACGGCTATCGAGCAAAAAATGAGGAACTCGGTGGAAGTGGTCCAATTTTTCTGCGTGCTGGCCACGTTACCGATACGCACATCGACTTCGAGGGAGTGGAGCGGTTCCACGCTGAGCTTGAACCGCGGCTAACGTCAAAAATGTCTAAGGCTGGCGACGCGATTATAACAACAAAGGGAAACAGCACTGGGCGGACTTCATATGTTTCACTTTCGATGCCGCGTTTTGTGTACTCGCCGCACCTAAGCTATTGGCGCGCCAGAGATAGAAGTAGAATCGATGGCGGGTTTCTGCATTATTGGAGCAAAGGAGAGTTCTTTAGGGGTCAGCTTTTAGGAATGAAAACATCGACAGATATGGCGCCATATCTCAGTCTGACTGACCAACGAAAGCTTTCAATCGCTCTTCCACCAATCAATGAACAGCGGTCTATCGCGCATATCTTGGGCACGCTGGACGACCGGATCGAGGCGAATCGGCGGATGGCGGCGGGGCAGGAGGAGATGGCGCGGGCGCTATTCCAGTCCTGGTTCGTCCGCTTCGATCCTGTCCGGGCCAAGATGGAGGGCCGCTGGCGAAAGGGCGAAAGCCTCCCCGGCCTGCCAGCCGCGCTCCACGACCTCTTTCCTGCCCACCTCATGGAAACCGAGCACGGGCAGATTCCAGAGGGGTGGTCATCATGTCAGCTAGCGGAGATCACAACTGCACTCTCGGGTGGCACGCCATCCAAAGCTGACGGCACCCTATGGGACGGTGGAATTCCGTGGCTCTCACCCAAGAGCATGACCTCCCTTCACGCAACGGAGACGCCGGAAACGGTCACGCCGGCTGCCATAGGCCGAGGTACGCGTCTGGCACCGACGGGTGCGATATTTGTTATGGTCAGGGGTATGGGTCTCCACCAAGGCTTGCGAGTTTCCCAGGCGCGCCGAGAGATGGCGTTCAATCAAGACGTCAAGGCGCTAATACCTGAAGCCGTTTCCTCAGAGTTCTTGCTTTTTGGCATACTTAGCCAATCTAAAGGCTTACACAGCAAAGTAAAGGCGGCAGGTCACGGTACGGGCGTCCTCGAAACGGACATTTTGCTTGGAACGCGTATATGCTGCCCTCGAAGAAATATCGCTAGGGAACTCTCAGCGCCACTCAAATCCGCAAATGAAAAGCTCGCGGTTTGCGAAGCCCAAAACAATACCCTCGCCTCAATCCGCGACGCCCTCCTCCCCAAGCTCGTCTCTGGCGCCATCCGCGTGAAGGACGCCGAGGCCTTCCTGAAGGAACGTGGCTTGTGAGCGGACCGGCGCGCCAGCCATTCGTCATGCACGGCGCCCGCGACGCCGTGGCTGCTGGGCTCACGCACGTTGAGCGGCAGGTGGAGGCACTCGAACAAGCGATCGAAGAAAATCCCGGACTGGCCTTCGACCTCGCCAAGACGCTCGTCGAGAGCACTTGCCGGGCTGTTCTCGAGGAACGCACCATCCCCATCGCAGAGACCGACGACCTGCCGAAGCTCTTCAAGACGGCGACGCGGAACCTGCCATTTCTGCCCCCCGGCGCCAGCGGCTCAGCGGATGTGGGCAAGAGCCTCCGACAGACGCTCGCGGGTCTCAGTTCCGCCGTGCAGGGCATCTGCGAACTGCGTAACCAGTGTGGCTTCGCCTCCCATGGAGCGGGCACCGCCCGTCCGGCGATGGAGGGCGTGCAGGCACTCCTCGCCGCCGAGGCCGCCGACGCGATCGTCGGGTTCCTCCACCGCGTTCACCGCCAGGACCGCCCGCCCGCCCCGGTTGTCTCGCTGGAGGTCAGCCGCCACCCCGCGTTTGACGAGGCACTGGACGCCGAGTGCGGCACCTTCCTTGTTCGCGACATTAGCATTCGACCGAGCGACGCCTTGTTCGCTCTCGAATTGGAAACCTACCGCATCTACCTCGCCGAATTTGACGAGACTGTCGGCGAAGTCGACGCTCCAGCCGGGGAGGAGCTTTAAACCATGGGCGCCCGTGGCTTCACCGAATCCGTCGTCGAACAGGCGGCCCTCGCCTGGCTGGAGAGCATCGGCTGGACCATCGCCGGCGGTGCCGAGACCGCACCGGGCGAAGCGGGTGCGGAGCGGGTGAGCTACGCCGACGTCATCCTCGCCGGCCGCCTGCGGGAGGCGCTTCAGCGGCTCAACACCGCTCTGCCGGCGGACGCGATCGAGGAGGCGTTCCGCAAGGTGACGCGACCGGAGGGTACCGATCTCATCCAGCAGAACCGGGCGCTGCATCGCCTCATCGTCGATGGTGTCACCGTCGAATACCGCACCCCCGAGGGCGCGATCCGTGGAGCGCAGGTCTGCGTCATCGACTTCGACCACCCGAAGCGGAACGACTTTCGCGCCGTCAACCAGTTCAGCGTGACGGAAAACAAGGCGACGCGCCGTCCCGACATCGTGCTGTTCGTCAACGGTCTGCCGCTCGCGGTCATCGAGTTGAAGAACGCCGCCGGCGAGAACGCGACCGTCTGGAGCGCCTTCCAGCAATTGCAGACCTACCAGGCCGAGGTGCCCACGCTGTTCACCGCCAATGCCCTGCTCGTCGCCTCGGATGGCGTGGAGGCGCGCGTCGGCGTCATCGGTGCGGGGCGGGAATGGTTCAAGCCCTGGCGAACGATCGCCGGTGAGGCGCTCGCCGATACTTACTTGCCGGAAATCCAGGTCGTGATCGAGGGGCTGTGCCACAAACAGCGCTTCCTCGACCTCGTGCGTGACTTCATCGTCTTCGAGGACGACGGCGGCCGCACCGTCAAGAAGATGGCGGGCTATCACCAGTTCCACGCCGTGCAGGCGGCGGTCGCCGAGACGCTGCGGGCCGCCGAGATGGCCCGCGAGCTTACGGGTCTCAAGGAAGAGCAGGGCCGATATGAGAGCGGCGGACGGCCCGGCGGCAAGCCGGGCGATCGGCGCATCGGCGTCGTCTGGCATACCCAAGGTTCGGGAAAGAGCCTGACCATGGCCTTCTATGCCGGTCGCCTCATCCGCGAGCCCGCGATGGAAAACCCCACCGTCGTGGTCCTGACAGACCGCAACGATCTCGACGACCAGCTGTTCGCCACGTTCTCGCGCTGCGCCGACCTATTGCGGCAACCGCCTGCGCAGGCGACCTCGCGCACGCACCTCCGCGATCTGCTGACAGTGGAGGCCGGCGGCGTGGTCTTCACCACCATCCACAAGTTCCTCCCTGAAGAGAGGGGCGACCAGCACCCGACGTTGTCTCAGCGCCGCAACATCGTGGTGTTGGCAGACGAGGCGCATCGCAGCCAGTACGACTTCATCGATGGCTACGCGCGGCACATGCGTGACGCGCTGCCCCACGCCTCCTTCATCGGCTTCACCGGCACACCCGTGGAGTTGCAGGACGCCAGCACGCGTGCCGTCTTCGGCGATTACATCAGCATCTACGACATCCAGCGGGCGGTGCAGGACGGCGCGACGGTGCCAATCTACTACGAGAGCCGTCTCGCGAAGCTGCAGCTTGACGAAGCCGCGCGCCCGAAGATCGACCCGGAGTTCGAGGAGGCGACCGAGGGTGAGGAGATCGAGCGGAAGGAGAAGCTGAAGTCCAAGTGGGCACAGCTCGAGGCTGTCGTCGGTTCGGACAGGCGCCTGGACCTCGTCGCCCACGACATCGTCGAGCACTTCGAGAAGCGCCTCGAGGTGATGGACGGCAAGGGGATGATCGTCTGCATGAGCCGCCGTATCGCGGTGGAGCTCTACCGAGCCATCGTCGCGCTGCGGCCCGCCTGGCACGATGAAGCCGACGAGGCGGGCACCATCAAGGTGGTGATGACCGGGTCTGCCTCCGACCCGCTCGACTGGCAGCCGCACATCCGCACCAAGCCGCGGCGCGAAACGCTCGCCAAGCGCTTCCGCAACCCCGGAGACCCGTTCCGACTGGTGATCGTGCGCGACATGTGGCTGACCGGCTTCGACGCACCCAGCCTGCACACGATGTACATCGACAAGCCGATGCGTGGGCACGGCCTGATGCAGGCCATCGCGCGTGTGAACCGCGTCTTCAAGGACAAGCCGGGGGGTCTTGTCGTCGACTATCTGGGCCTCGCGCAGGAGCTGAAGCAGGCGCTGGCGACTTACACGGAGAGCGGCGGAACCGGCCGGACCGCGCTCGACCAGGAAGAGGCGGTCGCCCTCATGCTGGAGAAGCACGAGGTGTGCTGCGCCCTGTTCCATGGGTTTGACTGGTCGAAGTGGACGAGCGGAAGCCCGCAGGAGAAGCTCGGACTCCTGCCGCCGGCGCAGGAGCACATCCTGGTTCAGGAGCAAGGGAAGGACCGGCTCGTCCGGACCGTCCGCGAGCTATCGCAGGCATTCGCCTTGTCGGTGCCGCATGAGGAGGCGCTTCGGATCCGGGACGACGTTGCCTTCTTTCAGGCCGTACAGGCGGTCCTCGCCAAACGTGCACCTGGCGAGGCGCGGCCGGAAGAAGAACTGGATCATGCCGTCCGGCAGATCATCTCACGCGCGGTCTCACCGGAAGGGGTCGTGGACATCTTCGCGGCCGCGGGACTGGAGAAGCCGGACATCTCCATACTGTCGGATGAGTTCCTGGCCGACGTTCATGGGATGCCACAGCGCAACCTCGCCGTGGAACTGCTGCAGAAGCTTCTCAAGGGCGAAATCAAGACGCGGGGGCGGAAGAACGTCGTGCAGGCTCGGTCGTTCGCCGAGATGCTCGATCAGACCCTGCGCCGCTACCAGAACCGAGCGATCGAGGCGGCGCAGGTGATCGAGGAGTTGATCGCCCTCGCGCGGGACATGCGACAGGCTGCTGCTCGCGGAGAGGAACTCGGCCTCACCGAGGACGAGCTGGCCTTCTACGACGCACTGGAGACCAACGACAGTGCGGTGCAGGTCCTGGGCGACGAGACGCTGCGCGGGATCGCTCGGGAGCTGGTGGAGGCCGTCCGAAAGAACGTCGCGATAGATTGGACCCTCCGCGAGAACGTTCGCGCGCAACTTCGCGTCCTGGTGAAGCGTATCTTGCGGAAGTACGGGTATCCTCCCGACAAGCAGGAGAAGGCGACACAGACTGTCTTGGAGCAGGCGGCACTTCTCTCGGCGGGATGGGCGGCATGATACTTTTAACTTCGCACATCAAGGGCTTGAGACTTCGTTCTTGATCCGCGAATCTCGCGAGAGTGAGGCTGCCACAAAATGACATCGAAAGACTCGGTCGCTTGGCGCGTCAAGCGGATGCATCTGGGTTCGAGTGCCTTGGCGGAGGAAGACCTCAAAACTCTAAGCTCAACATTTGGAACTGAAGTTGAGAAGCTGGAGCGACTCTCTTTTGGTTTGGCCATTGCCCTCGACACTCGGCAATATCCCGGTCGCGAAGTGGTAACCGCCCTGCAACTGGACAAGGCAAGAAAGGATGTCGCTGCGGCTGTTCGCTCAATCGATAGCGGCCTCAAGGCTCTGCAGAAAGCCAAATTGCAGTTGGAATCCGTCAATTTTCAGAGCCCCATCCTCCATATTCCGCAATTCAAAAAAAATCTCAATAGCCGCGAGCAACTCAAAGCGGCAATTGAGAGTGCAGAAAGCTACAAGCGCTTTCTTGAATCCGCCGTACGTAGCAACCTGGTCACCTCCGATGAGGTGTCTGACAGGCGACAGCTTCGCGACGAGCGCCGTGGGACAGTTTGCAAATTCATATTTGAGTTCTGGTCCGAGCTGGGGCGCAACGTCAGCTACACGACGGACCCGATTACTTCGGAACGAATCGGTCCCTTAATATCCTTCGTGAACGCAATAATCCTGTTGATCACCGACCCACCAGCACAGCTCGGCGGGGAGTCCATTAAATTTGAGATTGACATCTTCAATTCCCGCTAAACAGATTACTTCACCTGCACCAAGCCGATTCGATACTGGACAAAAAGCCAGTTCGTTTTTTCTCCAAGTGCTCCAGCCAGTAGGCAGAGATTTCCGCGTCCCCGTCCGTAATCGTCGAAAATGCGGTAGACGGACCATTGCGCATCGAGGGTGTCCCGGCGAACTGCAGTGAAGCGCCTGCGGCTGCTCATCTCACCTGAGGCCAAGGTCTCCGTCACGCCAGCCCCGTAAGGCGGGTCCTGGCGCAGAAGTGGGTCAATCAAGCGCCGAATTTGAGACCGCCCCACTTAGACCTCCGTCCGTTCTCCGCGTCATGGTCACGGCATGACTTGCGGCCCCGCCCTTCCCCGAATCGCAGACAGCCACGCCCAGGGCGCGGATGAAGCTGTTTTCCGGCTGATCCGCCTCATGGCGCGGCAGGCTGCGCGGGAGTTCCTGCGGGCTGCTTCTGATGCGGAGGCCACCCCCGATGACCCGGAACAGCACGAAGCGGCCTGAAGCGGCCCGCACCCTCTTGACCGTCAAGGACGTCGCCGAGCTCGACAGGTGCTCGGAGAAGACCGTCCGGCGCGCCATCGACGCTGGTCAGTTGACGGTCATCCGCGTCGGCCCCGGCGGGAGGCTCGTCCGCATCGATCCGCTCGACCACGCGGCGTATCGGCGGGCGAGCTGGGGATGACCTATGCCGGGCAAAAATGTCCATATATGTCAATTGCTTACTTCACTTTCGGGAAGAGGCGCTCTGCTAAAATTGCGGACTTTTGATGCTAGTGTCCTCCCGAATGTCCACGCCTGTCACCGCCTGCCCACCCGAGACCCCGACTGACCCAGCAGGGCGCACCCGATGAAGCATATCGATCCCAAGCTCCTCGATCTGGCGTTCGTGCTGCCGGACTGCCCGATGTTCTCGGATCTGATCGCCCGGCTCACCGAAGACCAGAGTCTTCCGGCCAGCCGGGTTCGAGACATGATGTCGGGGCTGCGGCGGACGTCGAAGGCACTTGGCCGTGCCCCGGGGGATGTTCCGGCGGACCCGCGGTGGCTGCAGCCGCGCCTGGCGAAGATTGCGCCGGCGGCCCTCGGACTGAGCATCAAGGGCTGGCAGAATGTGGTGAGCGACGCGCGCTCGGCGATGGCTCACTTCGGGATCGTTGAGCGCCGGCACAATCACATCGATGATCTGGGTCCGCCGTGGCGACATCTCTGGTCCGTCTTGCTCGCCGCTCAGGACCCGACGCTGCAGCCCTCGTTGTGCCGCTTCGTGCACTTCCTGAGCCGACATGGGGTTCTGCCGCAGGACGTCACGCACGACCACGCCCTCGCCTTCCGTGAGGCGCTTACGCTGAACGAGATCAGCAAGTCGCCCGATGTCGCGTATCGCGCCGCCGTCAATGGCTGGAACCTTGCTGTCCGCCGGCTGCCGGAGTGGCCACGCGCAACGCTGTCGCGGCCGTCGCAACAGAAGCTGATCACGCTTCCGCCGGCGACCTTCCCCGACAGCTTTGGTCAGGATCTCGACCGCTTCGTCGAGAGGCTTCGCAACCCCGACCCACTTGATCCGGATGCTCGCTTGTCGCCGCTGAAAGCGCCGACGATCCGGCAGTATCGGCATCAACTGAAGCGCTTCGCGTCCGAGCTCGTCGCCTCTGGCGTGTCGCCGGCGGCGATCGACAGGCTGGCGTTGCTCGTCGAGCCCGCGATGGCGGAGCGCGGGCTGCGGCAGATGCTGTCCCGGAACGGCAACGAGACGAACCGGGGCATCTCCGAAATGGCCGGCCTCTTGCGCAACGTCAGCAAGACGCTGGGCGTGCCGGAGGACACCCGCAAACGGATCGCTGCGCTTGCCAGTCGTGTCGCTCTGAAGAGCCAGAATGGCATGACCGCGAAGAACCGCGACCGCCTGCGGGTCCTGCAGGATGAACGGCGGCAGCGCGAGCTGCTCACGCTGCCCGAGCGGCTCTTCTACAGGTCGAGCGGCACCGCCAAGCGGTTCACCCTCGCGCTCGCCCGTGAGGATGCACTGGCGATCGCCATCCTGCTGATGTGCCCGGTCCGGGCCAAGAACCTGGCCGAGATCCACCTCGATCGGAACATTCAGCGGCCGGGGGACGGGCGCACCTTCCTGGTCTTCGAGGACGCCGAGGTGAAGAACGCGCGGCCGATCGAATTCGAGTTGCCGGCAGACCTGACGCGCATGCTTGACCGGCATCTAGCCTCCCGGTCGCCGGAACTCTGCCCGAAGGGGACGCCGTGGCTCTTCCCGCGTCGCGATGGGCGGGGCCCGATTCACCCCAATCAACTCGCCTTGCGCCTCGCCAGGCGCATCCGCCGCGAGACCGGGCTGGAGATGAACGCTCACCTGTTCCGCCACTTCGCGGTGATGATCTGGCTCGATGCCAATCCCGGTGGCTACGAGGTCGCGCGGCGTCTGCTGGGGCACTCGGAGCTCAGCCACACCCTCAACATGTACTCCGGCATGGAGGGACGGTCGGCGATCAAGGCCTTCTCTGACCTCGTGACCGCGAAGCAGCGGCGCTCGTCATGAGCCTGGTGCTACCGTACTCCGACTGGCCCGCCGCAGACCGCCAGATGTGGAGCATGCTCGTCGAGGCGGGCGGCCCGCTCGACGACTCGGGAGCACTTTCCGGTCTGCGGGCCACCTCCTTGCGTACCCTGCAGCTCCACTACGGGCGATGGCTCGCATGGCTCGTCACGAACGAGCCCGAGTGCCTCGGCGAGGCGCCCGCTGCTCGCGCGTCAATGACACGACTGACGACCTGGCTGGAGGCACTCGCTCATGTGCGACCGATGACCCGGTTGGCCTTTGTCGGCGGCACGCTCCGTACCCTGCGCGCAGCAGAGCCGGACCGGGACTGGCGGGCACAACGTCGGCTCGAGGCACTTCTGAAGCGCGCTGCAGGTGACGGCGATCCGAGTCGAAAGGCGGGACGCATTCTCTCCACCGCGGTCCTGTTGGAGGCAGGCCTCCGGCTCGCCGGACCTGACGCGGATGCCGCCACAACCCCCTTGGAGGCCGCGAAGCGCCGTCGGAATGGCGCGATGATCGCGATGCTGGCCTTGATGCCAATCCGCCGGCGGGGCTTCGCAGGCCTTCGGATCGGTACTTCCGTGCATGTTGGTGTAGACGAAATCGTCATCGCGCTCCCAGAGGAACTGACCAAGTCCGGGGTCCCATGGGAAGCAGCCGTTCCAGTACAGGTCGAGCCGGTTCTCCGGCGGTACATCTGCGAAGTCCGACCCTGGCTGATGTCGCGGGGACCGCGCGAGCACGACGTGCTGTGGGTTGGCGACCGTGGCGCTCCCTTTGAGGAGAACCACTTTGGCGCAAAGATCGCCGGCATCACGACGAAGGCGACGGGTGTTCGCGTACCGCCGCACTTCTTCCGTGACGCTGCCGCGACGACCCTCGCCCGGATTTCGCCGCAGGCCGCGCGGCTGATCCGGCCGGTTCTGTCACACTCCGGCTACCGGACGGCGGTGCGCCACTACATCCACGCGAACACGATTGAGGCCGGGCGCGGCTATGCTGCGTTGGTCGGCCGGCTGAAGGGAACCCGTCCATGATCCGCGTAGCCATCTACGCCCGGTTCTCGACGCAGATGCAGAGCAGCGCCTCGATCGCGGATCAGATCCGGCTCTGCCGCGAGCGCGCGGTGAGGGACGGGTGGGAGGTCTGCGAGACCTTCGAGGACCGGGCGATCTCCGGCGCCTCGCTACTGCGTCCAGGCCTGCAGGGGCTGATCGCCGGTGCCACTGCGAACCGCTTCGACGTCGTGGTCGCAGAGGCTCTCGATCGCTTGAGCCGCGACCAGGCGGACGTGGCGGCACTCTACAAGCGCCTGACATTTGCCGGCGTTAGTATCGTGACGCTTGCCGAGGGGCAGATCAACGAGTTGCACGTGGGCCTGAAAGGCACCATGAATCAGCTCTTCCTGAAGGACCTCGCCGATAAGACGCGCCGCGGTCTGCGCGGCCGCGTCGAGGCTGGCCTGTCTGGTGGCGGCAACAGCTACGGCTACGACGTGGTCCGTCGGCTCGCCGGCGACGGACAGCCGGTCAGCGGAGAGCGGACGATCAACAATTCCGAGGCCGACATCATCCGGCGGGTGTTCGCTGAGTTTGCCGACGGACGCTCGCCCAAGGCGATCGCCCGCCGTCTGAACGCTGAGCATATCCCCGGGCCTCGCGGCGAGTTGTGGCGCGACACCGCGATCCGCGGTCACCGGATGCGCGGGACGGGTATCCTGAACAACGAACTTTATGTCGGTCGCCGGGTCTGGAATCGCCTCCGGTACGTGAAGGATCCGGAGTCCGGCCGGCGAGTGTCCCGGCTGAATCCGCAGGATCAATGGATTCATGCGGAGGTTCCCGACTTGCGGATCGTCGATGACGTCCTTTGGGACCGGGTCAAAGCGCGTCAAGCGGCGATCGACGAAGAGCCGGGAGTTGTCGCGATCAAGGCGACACGGTTCTGGGAAAAGCGACGTCAGACGCACCTTTTGACCGGCCTGCTGCGCTGCGGCTGTTGCGGGGGTGGTTTTGCAGCGGTCGGGCGGGACTACGTCGCGTGCTCGGCAGCGCGCAAGCTGGAGACCTGCACGCAGCGGAAATCCTTCCGCCGCGGTGTCCTCGAGGGGGCCGTCCTCGACCTCATGCGCAATCGGCTGATGCAGCCTGATGCCGTCGCGGCGTTCATCAAGGCGTTCACCGACGAGGTGAACGGGCAGGGCGGCGCTGACGCTGCAGCCCGCGCTCGCGCCACAAGTGAACGGGGACAGCTCGCGCGCAAGCTGGAGGGGCTTTACGACGCGGTCGCCGACGGTCTGCGAACGCAAGGACTGCTCGACAAGATGAAGACGCTGGAAGCCAGGCTCGCGGAAGTCGACGCCGAGCTCGCGGCGCCACTGCCGCCGGCGGTTCGGCTCCATCCCAACCTCTCCGAGCTCTACCGCCGGAAGACGGCGGAGCTCTCCGCGACGCTCGCCGACCCGGACGTCGGGGCTGGAGCGCTCGATGCCCTGCGCGGTCTGATCGAGAGGGTGACGGTGTACGAGACGGACGAGGGCGTGACGCTGGATCTGGAGGGCGCCCTCGCGGCCATGATCGGCCTGGCGCAAAACGCAAAAAGCCCGCTGGGGAGCGGGCTTTCTGGTGGTTCGGTAAAGGTGGTTGCGGGGGCAGGATTTGAACCTGCGACCTTCAGGTTATGAGCCTGACGAGCTACCGGGCTGCTCCACCCCGCGCCGGTGTAGAAACTTCGGCCGGCGGGGCCGAAAAGGTGCGCAGGGAAGGACCCACGCACCGATGTGAAGAAAAGGATTACTTGACGACAATGCGCTTGGCAGGCCTGGCAGCGACCTACTCTCCCGCGTCTTAAGACGAAGTACCATCGGCGCTGAGGGTTTTGACGGCCGAGTTCGGAATGGGATCGGGTCCAGCCCCCTCGCCATAGCCACCAGGCCGGCAAAGAGCATTGTCATCAAGTTTGAAACGCTGGTTGTCTTTTCTCATGCGATGCCCATCATCGATGGACATGGATTAATGAGAGTGATCAAGCCGATCGAGCTATTAGTACCGGTAAGCTTCACGTGTCGCCACGCTTCCACACCCGGCCTATCAACGTGGTCGTCTACCACGGCTCTCAAGGGAGACCTAGTTTTGAGGTGGGTTTCCCGCTTAGATGCTTTCAGCGGTTATCCCGACCGTACTTAGCTACCCTGCTATGCGGCTGGCGCCACAACAGGTCCACCAGAGGTACGTCCACCCCGGTCCTCTCGTACTAAGGGCAGATCCTCTCAAGTCTCCTACACCCACGGCAGATAGGGACCAAACTGTCTCACGACGTTCTGAACCCAACTCACGTACCACTTTAATCGGCGAACAGCCGAACCCTTGGGACCTGCTCCAGCCCCAGGATGTGATGAGTCGACATCGAGGTGCCAAACGATGCCGTCGATATGGACTCTTGGGCATCATCAGCCTGTTATCCCCGGAGTACCTTTTATCCGTTGAGCGATGGCCCGTCCACGTGGGACCACCGGATCACTATGGCCGTCTTTCGACTCTGCTCGACTTGTCAGTCTCGCAGTCAGGCAGGCTTATGCCATTGCACTCAACGAGCGATTTCCGACCGCTCTGAGCCCACCTTCGCGCGCCTCCGTTACTCTTTGGGAGGCGACCGCCCCAGTCAAACTACCCACCATGCACTGTCCTGGGCATGGATAACATGCCGCAGTTAGACATTCATGACTTCAAGGGTGGTATTTCAAGGATGGCTCCACCAGAGCTAGCGCCCCGGCTTCATAGCCTACCACCTATCCTACACATGACGACACGGATGCCAGTGCAAAGTTGCAGTAAAGGTTCACGGGGTCTTTCCGTCTAACCGCAGGAACCCCGCATCTTCACGGGGAATTCAATTTCACTGAGTCGATGCTGGAGACAGCGGGGAAGTCGTTACGCCATTCGTGCAGGTCGGAACTTACCCGACAAGGAATTTCGCTACCTTAGGACCGTTATAGTTACGGCCGCCGTTTACCGGGGCTTCGATTCAAAGCTTGCACCTCTCCTCTTAACCTTCCGGCACCGGGCAGGCGTCAGACCCTATACGTCGCCTTACGGCTTCGCAGAGCCCTGTGTTTTTGATAAACAGTCGCCACCCCCTGTTTTGTGCCCCTCCCCCACGGTTGCCCGCGGAGGAGGCCTCCTTATCCCGAAGTTACGGAGGCAAATTGCCGAGTTCCTTCAGCATCGTTCTCTCAAGCGCCTAGGTATGCTCTACCAGTCCACCAGAGTCGGTTTCGGGTACGGTCTATACGTGGAGGCTATTTCCTGGAACTCCTTCGCAGCCGACCCAATCCAGTAAGGGTCGACAACTTACGGCGTTCGTCACCTTCCACAGGCCCAGGAATATTCACCTGGTTCCCATCGACTACGCTTTTCAGCCTCATCTTAGGGGCCGGCTGACCCTGCGCAGATTAGCTTTACGCAGGAACCCTTGGACTTTCGGCGGGGGTGTCTCTCACACCCCTTTCCGTTACTCATGTCAGCATTCTCACTTCCGATACCTCCACGGCCCCTCACGGGTACCGCTTCACAGGCTTACGGAACGCTCCGCTACCGCGCATCTTGCGATGCACCCGCAGCTTCGGCACGTGGCTTGAGCCCCGATACATTGTCGGCGCAAGAACCCTTATCTAGACCAGTGAGCTGTTACGCTTTCTTTAAATGATGGCTGCTTCTAAGCCAACATCCTGGTTGTTTTGGGATTCTCACATCCTTTCACACTTAGCCACGATTTGGGGGCCTTAGCTGGCGGTCAGGGTTGTTTCCCTCTTCACGACGGACGTTAGCACCCGCCGTGTGTCTGCCGGATAGTACTTCCAGGTATTCGGAGTTTGGTTAGGTTTGGTAATCCTGTGGGGACCCCTAGCCCATCCAGTGCTCTACCCCCTGGAGTATTCGTCCGACGCTCTACCTAAATAGATTTCGCGGAGAACCAGCTATTACCGAGTTTGATTGGCCTTTCACCCCTAGCCACAAGTCATCCGAGAATTTTGCAACATTCAACGGTTCGGCCCTCCAGCAAGTGTTGCCTTGCCTTCAGCCTGCTCATGGCTAGATCACCCGGTTTCGGGTCTAATCCAACGAACTTGACGCCCTATTCGGACTCGCTTTCGCTGCGCCTACACCTATCGGCTTAAGCTTGCTCGTTAAATTAAGTCGCTGACCCATTATACAAAAGGTACGCCGTCACCCTTGCGGGCTCCGACTGTTTGTAGGCATCCGATTTCAGGAACTGTTTCACTCCCCTCGTCGGGGTGCTTTTCACCTTTCCCTCACGGTACTTGTTCGCTATCGGTCGTCGAGGAGTACTTAGGCTTGGAGGGTGGTCCCCCCATGTTCAGACAGGATTTCACGTGTCCCGCCTTACTCGAGGACCTATGCAGCCGTTACCCGTACGGGGCTGTCACCCGCTGAGGCCTGCCTTTCCAGACAGTTCCGGTTTGATTGCATAGGCCACTGGCCTGGTCCGCGTTCGCTCGCCACTACTAGCGGAGTCTCTGTTGATGTCCTTTCCTCCGGGTACTGAGATGTTTCACTTCCCCGGGTTCGCTTCCCTTGCGGGATGACCCTTGCGGGCCGGGTTTCCCCATTCGGAAATCTACGGATCAAAGCTTGTTCGCAGCTCCCCGTAGCTTATCGCAGCGTACCACGTCCTTCATCGCCTCTCGACGCCAAGGCATCCACCGAATGCCCTTAAGGCGCTTGATCACTCTCATTATCGATGTCCACCGAAGTGGCTACCGCAATGAGGAAAGACCAGCGTTTCATGCTTGCCCGACGAGGACTTGAGGTTCCTCGGCTTTTCTCGGCCTACGCTCACGCGTATCCGGGCAAACCTTTTCTTCACAATGTCAATGAACACGCGATACCGTAGTATCACGAAGCTCTGTTTTCGGACGCTGCCACCGCCACGCGATCGTGGTGGAGCCAGACGGGATCGAACCGACGACCTCCTGCTTGCAAAGCAGGCGCTCTCCCAGCTGAGCTATGGCCCCGACAAGACCACCGCCTTGCGGCGGCGGAAATGGTGGGCCTGGGTAGATTCGAACTACCGACCTCACCCTTATCAGGGGCGCGCTCTAACCGACTGAGCTACAGGCCCGCGCAGCTCCCCCGACTGATGCCAGGGAAGCAGGAGCGCTACGGTCCGAGCGCGGTCCACGCGTCCGAGAAGAAAGAGAAACGAAGACGGCGAAGTCCGCCAATCGGAGCTAAGGATGAGATACCCTTGCCCCATGTGTTCCAAGCCGCCCGAAGAGAACATTGCCGGCCGAAGCCGGACCGTCCTGAAAGGGCGTCCTTAGAAAGGAGGTGATCCAGCCGCAGGTTCCCCTACGGCTACCTTGTTACGACTTCACCCCAGTCGCTGACCCTACCGTGGTTGCCTGCCTCCCTTGCGGGTTAGCACAGCGCCTTCGGGTAAAGCCAACTCCCATGGTGTGACGGGCGGTGTGTACAAGGCCCGGGAACGTATTCACCGTAGCATGCTGATCTACGATTACTAGCGATTCCGACTTCATGCACTCGAGTTGCAGAGTGCAATCCGAACTGAGACGGCTTTTGGAGATTTGCTCACCCTCGCAGGTTCGCGTCCCACTGTCACCGCCATTGTAGCACGTGTGTAGCCCAGCCCGTAAGGGCCATGAGGACTTGACGTCATCCCCACCTTCCTCTCGGCTTATCACCGGCAGTCCCTCTAGAGTGCCCAACTTAATGCTGGCAACTAGAGGCGAGGGTTGCGCTCGTTGCGGGACTTAACCCAACATCTCACGACACGAGCTGACGACAGCCATGCAGCACCTGTGTGCAGGTCACCGAAGTGAAGGAGTCCGTCTCCGGAAACCGTCCTGCCATGTCAAGAGCTGGTAAGGTTCTGCGCGTTGCTTCGAATTAAACCACATGCTCCACCGCTTGTGCGGGCCCCCGTCAATTCCTTTGAGTTTTAATCTTGCGACCGTACTCCCCAGGCGGGAAGCTTAATGCGTTAGCTGCGCCACCGAACAGCATGCTGCCCGACGGCTAGCTTCCATCGTTTACGGCGTGGACTACCAGGGTATCTAATCCTGTTTGCTCCCCACGCTTTCGCACCTCAGCGTCAGTACCGGGCCAGTGAGCCGCCTTCGCCACTGGTGTTCTTCCGAATATCTACGAATTTCACCTCTACACTCGGAGTTCCACTCACCTCTCCCGGACTCAAGGTCGACAGTATCAAAGGCAGTTCCGAGGTTGAGCCTCGGGATTTCACCCCTGACTTATCGATCCGCCTACGTGCGCTTTACGCCCAGTGATTCCGAACAACGCTAGCCCCCTTCGTATTACCGCGGCTGCTGGCACGAAGTTAGCCGGGGCTTCTTCTGCTGGTACCGTCATTATCTTCCCAGCTGAAAGAGCTTTACAACCCTAAGGCCTTCATCACTCACGCGGCATGGCTGGATCAGGCTTGCGCCCATTGTCCAATATTCCCCACTGCTGCCTCCCGTAGGAGTCTGGGCCGTGTCTC
>JAESGX010000174.1_pt1 | contig 47924 bp, 42 predicted proteins | sample 9269801 | NCBI WGS metagenome assembly JAESGX01 (sample SAMN16773122, study PRJNA677054) | algae metagenome | isolation source: Pleurocapsa minor GSE-CHR-MK-17-07R and co-occurring heterotrophs from wet... | place: USA: Lower Calf Creek Falls, Grand Staircase Escalante National Monument, UT ... | reverse complement strand
AGGCCGCATGACGATCTGCAACATGTCGATCGAGGGCGGTGCCCGCGCCGGCCTGATCGCGCCGGACGAGAAGACCTTCGAGTACATCGCCGGACGCCCGAAGGCGCCGCAGGGGGCGGCCTTCGACGAGGCCCGCCGCTTCTGGGAGACGCTCGTCAGCGACGAGGGTGCCCACTTCGACGCCGAGATCCGGCTCGATGCGGCGAGCCTGCCGCCGACCGTCACCTGGGGCACGAGCCCCGAGGACGTCGTCTCGATCGAGGGCGTCGTGCCCGACCCGGCGCTGATCGCCGACGACAACCGCCGGGCCGCCAAGATCCGCGCGCTCGAGTACATGGGCCTGAAGGCCGGCACGCCGATCACCGACATCAAGCTCGACCGCGTCTTCATCGGCTCGTGCACCAACGGACGCATCGAGGACCTGCGCGCCGCCGCCAAGATCGTCGAGGGCAAGCGTGTCGCCGCCGGCGTCAGCGCCATGGTGGTGCCGGGCTCCGGCCTCGTGAAGGAACAGGCGGAAGCCGAGGGTCTCGACAAGATTTTTCTCGCCGCCGGCTTCGAGTGGCGCGAGCCGGGCTGCTCGATGTGCCTCGCTATGAACCCCGACCGGCTGGCGCCGCAGGAGCGCTGCGCCTCCACCTCGAACCGCAACTTCGAGGGCCGCCAGGGCTTCAAGGGCCGCACTCACCTCGTCTCGCCGATCATGGCGGCGGCGGCGGCGATCGCCGGTCACTTCGTCGACATCCGCGACTGGACGTAACCCGGGCGAGCGGGCCGGCAGCGACGCCGAACGGACACGAAAAGGGCCGGCCGAGACATCCTCGGCCGGCCCTTCTCGTTTCAGACGGCAGGACGGGCGCCGCGGTGCGGCGGCCGCCTCAGCGGCGCGAGCGGCTCAGCGGTAGACCCACTTGCAGTTCTGCACCGGCTTGTAGGTGACGACGCGGTTGCCGTTCGGCTTCACCACCACAACCTTCTTCGTCGCGTTGGAGCAGCGCTGGACGCGGGTCGGCTGCACATAGATCGGCGCCGGTCGCACCACGACGGCGCCGGGCCGGACGACGACAGCCGGTGGGCGAAAATAGGGATAGGGCGCCACATAGGCGCCACGGCCGTAATAGGGGCCGGGCTTCACCTTGACGATGACCTCGGCGGCGGCGGGCGTCACGGCGGCGGGCGCCACGAAGGCGAGGCCACAGGCCAGGCTGCCGGCGAGTGCGAGGGCGACGATACGCGACATGGAACGCTCTCCTGGGTTGCGGCTGCTCGGCCGACCATGAGCGAACCATAGCTGACGGATTCTTAACGGCGTCTGAGATGGCCGTTCAGGTTCGGTTCAAGAATGTGAAAGCGCGCGCCGTCGCTGCTCCGACGCGCGCACCCACGAATGCAAAAAGGCCGCGGCCGGTGTCTCCACCAGGCCGCGGACCTCGTCGCCGCGGGGGTGGCACCGAACGCCACCCCACAAGAGACTTTCCGGCGCCTTACTGGGCCGGGGTGGTCGGCGCCGGCGTGGTCGGGGTGGGTGTGGTCGTGGTGGTCGTCGACGGCGCCGGGGTCGTCGTCGCCGGCGTGGTCGGAGCCGGTGTGGTCGTGGTGGTCGTCGCCGGCGCCGTCGTCGCCGGCGGTGTCGTCGTCGTGGTCGTGGTCGCCGGCGGGGTCGTCGCCACGGGCGCCGGCGTGCGGTCGCCGAAGAAGCCGCCTGCATAGGCGATGATCACGACGACGATGACGGCGACGACGAGAATGATGATGTTTCTCTGGCTCATGATGGTGTGGCTCCCGTTATCGCAAGGTCGACGGGCATCGCCGAACGCGCAGCCCCCGCCCCCGCGCCCCTCTGCAGGTAACTCACAACCGTGGCGGCGCCGCGACCGTTCCATCGCGCGACAAAGTCACCCAGAGCGACAAGCTCCCGTTGCAAACATGGCGCAAGATGGCGGATGGAGCGGGACGTGCATTTCTTGAACTGGGCGTGATTGCTGGAACAGAACCTGCTTGCTGGAACAGGACGTGCTTGGTCGTCAGCGGGTGCAGACGCGAGGAGATGATACATGGAAGCGACTTCGACGCGCGTTCACGGATCAGAGGCCGAGCCGACCGGAGAAACGGGTCGCGCCGCGGCGGCGACCGGCGGCGAGGGGCTGCCGAAGGAATACGGGCAGGTCGTGCTGGTGCTGCAGGGGGGTGGCGCCCTCGGGGCCTACCAGCTCGGCATCTACGAGGCGCTGCACGAGGCGCGCGTCGAGCCCGACTGGGTGATCGGCACCTCGATCGGGGCCATCAATGCGAGCCTCATCGCCGGCAATCCCTTCGACCAGCGCCTCGAGCGCGTCGCTGAGTTCTGGGCGCGCATGCGACACGGCGCGCTCGCCCGCCAGATGGTGGCGATGTCCGGCTCTCATCCGGCGGCGACGAGCCTGATGACGATCGCCACCGGCATCCCGGCCTTCTTCACGCCGAACCTGATGGCCTTCACCGGCGCCCACACCCGTCTCGGCCCGGGGGCGGCCGGCTACTACTCCACCGCCCCGCTCGCCGAGACGCTCAACGAGCTCGTCGACTTCGGGCGCATCAACGCCGGTGAGACGCGGCTCACCGTCGGTGCGGCGAACGTGCGCACCAGCGCCATGACCTACTTCGATTCCCGCAAGTCGCCGCTCGACGTGCGCCACGTGCTCGCCTCCGGCGCGCTGCCGCCGGCCTTCCCGGCGGTGGAGATCGACGGCGAGTACTACTGGGATGGCGGCGTGCTCTCCAACACCCCCGTCGAGGCGGTGTTCGACGACAACCCCCGCAAGAACGCCATCGTCTTCGTCGTCCACATCTGGAACCCGGAAGGACCGCCGCCGGAGACGATGTGGCAGGTGATGAACCGCCAGAAGGACGTGCAGTATTCGAGCCGTGCCGCCTCCCACATCGCCCGCCAGCGCCAGATCCACAGAATGCGCCATATCATCGCCGAGCTGGCGCAGCGCCTGCCCGACGACGAGCGCCTGAGCCCGGAGGTGCGGGCGCTGGCCGGCTATGGCTGCGTCACGCGCATGCATGTCGTCCGCCTGCTGGCGCCGAGCCTGGACGGCGAGGACCATACCAAGGACATCGACTTCTCCACGTCCGGCATCGGCCGTCGCCGCGCCACCGGCTACGCCGACATGTGCCGGGTGCTCGAAGCACGGCCGTGGGAGGCCGACTTCGATCCGCTGGAGGGCTTCATCCTGCACGAGGCACGGCCGGACGGCGTTCACTCGAGCGTCGGCACGGCGAGCTGACGCGGCGCTCCGAACGAGGGGGAGGCGCCCGTCGGCGCCTCCGTCAGGAGGCTTCCTTCGCCGCGCCGGCGGGCGCCAGCGCCGTCGCCGTCTCCGGCAACACCAGCCGCAGCCCGAGCATGGCCGCGAGCGCCAGCGCCACGAAGATCGCCGCCACCGTGGCGGTCCAGCCGGCGGCGTCGAAGACCGCGCCGAGCACGAGGCTGCCGGCGAGACCGCCGAGATAGTAGGACGCCAGATAGAGCCCGCTCGCCGCCGCCCGGTCGAGGGTGGCAGCGCGGCCGACGAAGCCGGTCGTCACCGCTTGGGCGAAGAACGTGCCGGCCCCGACCATCGCCAGCCCCGTCAGCACCAGCCACAGCGACGGTGCCGCCAGCAGGGCGAGCCCGACGCCGGCGACGGCGAGCCCGGCGAGAAAGGCGCTGCGCCGTCCGAGCCGCTCGGCGACGCGACCGGCGAACGGCGTCGTCAGCATCGACGGCACGAACACCAGGTAGACGACGCCGAGCAACGTCACCGGCAGCGACAGCGGCGGCGCCGCCAGCACGTAGTTGACGTAGGTGAAGGTGCCGATGAAGGCGAACAGGATCAGGAAGCCGATGGCGAAGCTCGCCTGCAGCGCCCGGTTCGACAGGTGCGTCGCCCACACCGTCAGCGGCGAGGGCACCGGCCCGGTGGCGAGCCGCGGCGTCGAGCCGCCGAGGCAGACATACACCACGGCGGCGCCGACGAGGTTGAGGACGGCGAAGGCGAGGAAGCTGCCCGGCAGGCCGATGCCGTCGGCGAAGGCAGCCGCCAGCAGGCGTCCGAACAGGTTGGAGGCGACGTTGCCGGTGATGTAGGCGGCCATTGCGCTCGCCGCCTCGGCGGCGGTGCACTCCTCGGCGAGATAGGCCATCGTCAGAGTGAAGGCCGCCGACATGAACAGCCCCTGGGCGACGCGCAGCGCCGTGAAGGTGGCGAGGTCGCCGGCGAAGGCGAGCAGTGCCGTCGGTATGGCGAGCAGCGCCAGGCTGACCCAGATGCCTGTCCGGCGGTCGATCCGGCGCGCGAACAGCGCCACCCCGAGGCCGGCGACCGCCATGCCGAAGGTGGAGGCGTTGACCGCCGAGCCCATCGCCGCCGGTGTCGCCCCATAGGCGGCCGAAAGCGCCGGCAGCACCGCCTGGGCGCCGAACAGGTCGATCAGGGTGAAGAAGCTCGTCAGTCCGATGACGACGAGGTTCATCATCATGCCGCGCTGCGCGCGCGACGGATCGGCGACCTTCATGCACGCCACTCCCCTGCTGGACCGCCCGGTCAGGGCTTCAGGATGTCGGTCACCAGCAGCACCGCCGGCTCGCTGCCGGTGTTCTGCCACCAGTGGACGGTGTCGACACTCTCCGCCTCGCCGCTGCCGGCGGTGTGGACGATCGGCTCGGCTGCGCCGGCGCGATGTTCCAGGATGGTGCCGGAGAGGAAGTAGATGACGGCCGGACGGTCGCGGTGGTCGTGCACCGGCAGATGGCCACCGGGGGCGATGGTCATCAGCCGCGACCGCAGCGTGCGGCCCTCGCCGGACGGCACCTGGCCGGCGAGGTCGAGGGCGACGATGTCGCGGATCTCGACGCCCTGGGCATCGCTCGGTCCGTCGAGGGCGGCGGCGGGCAGGGGCGCGAGCGCGAGCGCGAGCGCCGCGGCGAGGAAGCGGAGACGATGGGCTTGGACCATGACGGGTTTCCCTTCTGCCGCGGTGTCCGTGGGCGGCGGTGTCCGTGGGCGGCGGTGGTGGCCTGTGGGCGGCGATGTCCGTGCGTGGCGCCCCTCGGCGGCGCCCTGACGGAGGCTCAGGCGACCGAGTAGCCGCCGTCGACCATCAGCACGTGGCCGGTGATGCCGCTCGCCGCCGGCGCGGCGAGGAAGGCGACGCCCGCGGCGATCTCGGTCCGCGTCATCAGCCGGCCCATCGGCGTGTCGTCGATCCAGGTTTGCAGCACCTCCGGGTGGCTGCGACCGACATCGGCGAGCATCTCGGTGTCGGTGTAGCCGGGCGCCACCGCGTTCACCCGCACGCCGGTCTTCGCCCATTCGACCGCCAGCACGCGGCAGAGGTGGGCGACGCCGGCCTTCGAGACGTCGTAGGCGACGTGGTGCTCCGGGCGGACGACGCGGACGCCGGCGACCGAGGAGATCGCGATGATCGAGCCCCAGCCGCGGTCGATCATGCCGCGGCCGAAGGCGCGGGCGGCGAGGAAGACACCGTCGAGATTGACCGCCATCACCTTGCGCCAGTCCTCGTCGCGATAATCGAGGGCGGCGCTCTCGATGACGATGCCGGCATTGGCGACCAGGACGTCGGTGCCGCCGTGGCGGCGGGTGACCTCGGCCGCCGCCGCCTCGATGGCGGTCCGGTCGGCGGCGTCGAAGGCGATCCAGTCGGTCTTCAGGCCCTCGTCGGCGAGGGCCTCGGCGCTCGCCGCGACGCGGTCCGACCGGTCGGCCAGCACCACGGTGGCGCCGACGCTGCCGAGCGCCCGGCAGATGTCGCGGCCGATGCCGCCACCGGCGCCGGTGACGAGGGCAACGCGACCATCGAGGCGGTAGAGGTCCATCATGGCGTCTTCCTTCCTTCGTCCGGAGAGGTCGCCCGGCCGCGGGGGAGCGACGCCCCCTCAGGCGATCCGAATGATGTCGTCCTGGGCAAACAGCGGTCCGACCGTCAGGCCGAGGCCGGCATAGAGCGCGGGCGGGACCGAGATATCGGCGAGATAGAGCTCGCCCACCCGCCGGGCGGCGGCCGGCGACCGCAGTCCGAGCTTCGGCAGCGCCAGCGTCATCGTCGCCGTGGCCTCGATCGCCGGCTCGAACACCGTGCCGCCCGCCGCGTCGACGCCGGAGGGAACGTCGAGGGCGAGGATCGGCGCGCCGCAGCCGTTCGCCCAGACGATCAGCGCGGCCGCCCGGCCGGCGGGAGCGCCGCGCAGCGAGTAGCCGATCAGCCCGTCGAGCACGAGCTCCACCCGGCCGACGGCCTCCGGCGCCAGCGGTGTCGCAGCGCCGGCGACGCCCATGCGCGCCAAGACGTCGCGCTGGTGGGCCGGCACCTCGGTCATGGCCTCGGGCTCCTGCGCCAAAAGCACGGTGACCTCGGCGCCCCAGCCGGCGAGCCGGCGCGCCGCCACCAGTGCGCCACCGCCGTTGCCGCCGGCGCCCGCCATCACGGTGACGGCGCGGCCGCGCGGATCACCGCCCAGAAAGCGGGCACGGGCGAGATGCGCCAGGTTGCGACCGGCGTTCTCCATCATCTGGATCAGTAGTATCCGGTAGTCCTGCATCATCGCACGGTCGACTTCGACCATCTGCTCAGTCGTTAGCCACGAAACGCCTTCCATTTAGGCACCTCGTAAAGCTTACCCGTCGAAATGGGAAGCGCTCGTCAGACAGGATCGGCGGCAGGGAGGCGCTTGACCGGCTCTATGAGCGGAGAATACAGGAAGTTGACATCATCTGCATGAACAAGTGCGTTATCGTGAGACGAACGCCTGCGGTGTTGGAAACGCGCGGCTTTGCAAACCCGTGGTTTTGGAGGCCCGCGGCTTTTGAAGCCCGCGGCTTTGCAAGCGCGCGGTGCTGGACGTTCGAGGTTTTGGAGGTTCGCGGTGATGGAAAGGAGCCTGCGATGCGGATGAACGGTGTTTCCTGGTCCCCGACCCGGCGCGGGGCGCTGCTGCTCGGGCTCGGTCTCGCCGCGGCGATGCCGGCGGCGGCGGTGATGGCGGCCGAGAAGCTCACCTATGGCCAGACGATCGACATCGATCGTCCGCCGGCGGCAGTCTGGGCCGTGATTGCGAACGTGGCGGACATGCCGGCCTGGATCCCGCCGGTGCGATCGAGCGTGCCCGTTTCCGGCGAGGGCAACACCATCGGTGCCCGCCGCGAGCTCACCTTCGTCAACGACAGCACGTCGCTGATCGAGATCGTCGTCTACGACCCCGCCGCGATGACCTATTCCTACCACATCCTGACCTCGCAGCTGCCGCTCGCCGACTATGTGGCGACCGTCCGCGTCGAGCCCGAAGGGTCCGGCAGCCGGGTGACGTGGTCGTCCGTGTTCACTCGTCGCGACACCAGCGCCACGCCGGCCGCCGGCGCCGACGACGCGGCTGCCTTCGGCATGCTGAAGGGGCTCTACACCGCCGGCCTGGAGAACCTGAAGGCGATCGCCACCGCCCCCTGAGCGGTCGGTCGGCGAGCCGACGCTGGTGCGGAACTCCCGCCGCACCAGCCGGCCTTTGCGCCACCCTGTGCGGACCTGCCGGCGCACGGGCCAGCAAATGCGAAGGCCTGTGCGGAACTCGCACCGCGTTCGAGCGTTGCCGATGCGACCATCAGCAGGGAAATCGTCATGAACAGCATCATCTGGCTCGTTGGGGCCGTCGTCATCGTCCTGATCATTCTGAGCTTCTTCGGGCTGCGCTGAGGCCGACGGGTGGCGTCCTCGCCACCCTGTCGCTGCCAGCCCCACCGGCCACCGGAGGACGGCCCAGCCGCTGCTGGCCCACCGGCTGCCGGAGTGCGGCCCTGCCGCCGCCAGACCGCCGGCTGCCCGAGGACAGTCCCGTCGCCTCGAAAGCCGCGGCTGATCTCCCTCAATGACGGTCGCCGCCGCGGGTGCGAGGGTCGGCGCAACCACGGCGCCCGTCCGCGGCCGCCGTGCCGTCAGCGAGGAACACCGCCCATGCCGATGCCGACCCCGAGGCTGTCGACACCCCAGCCGTCGCCTCCGAAGCCGCCGTTCGCGGCGTTGTCGGCCGGCGGGACCACCCGGTTGCGGTCGCGGCGTCCCCGGCACCGGACGGCGCTGATCGCGCTCGTCGCCGCCGCCGCTGGCGTCCTGTCGGGCGCGGCCGTGGCCCAGGAGGATCCGCGCATCCATCGCGGCCGCCAGTTCGCCGAGACGAATTGTGCCATGTGCCACGCCGTCGGCCGCTTCGGCGACAGCCCGCTCGCCATCGCGCCACCATTCCGGACATTGTCGCTGCGCTATCCCGTCGAGGACCTCGAGGAGGCGCTGGCGGAGGGTGTCGTGACCGGCCACCCGACGATGCCGCAGTTCCAGCTCGACAGCGCCCAGATCGCCGACTTCATCGCCTATCTGAAGACGCTGGAGAAATAGGCCAAACCTCGCGGCGCCCGCGCTCCCGCGCGGGTACGGCGCGCGCGGACGGCGGCGTGCGGGCGTGCGGAGGCATCGACGGGCGGAAGGCTGGAGCGGGCGATCGGGATCGAACCGACGACATTCAGCTTGGGAAGCTGACGTTCTACCACTGAACTACGCCCGCATCGGACCCCGCGGGGTCCGAGGACAGCCGTCGCGTCCTGCGCGGCCGGCGTCCGGACGCTGTTGTACGCGCAACGACGGCTCCGCATCAAGGCCGGCCATGCTGGCGCGGCCGACGCCACGGCACGGTGCCGCCTTCGCACCCTTCCCGCAGTCGACGGCCTCAGGATCGGCCGGAAGCGCCGCCCGGCGTCGCAATCCCCAAGCTTTCCGCCCATCCACACCCCTGTTGATGCCGGTCGCCTGACGCCCAGCGACGTTCCGCGCCGCGTTCGTCGCGGCGCGGGATGCGCTCTCATCCGGATGTCTGTGACCCCGACGGCGGCGGGCGGGCCTCGTAGGTGCCCGAGGAGCTGCAGCCGACCGGCGTGCGGGTGGCGATCGTCTTGGTGATCTCCGCCGCTGCGCCGGAGGCGACGAGCGCGCTCGCCTTCACCTTGTCCGCCCCGCAAGTCACGACGACGGTGTAGAGCACCGGCGTCTCGCAGATGTTCGTCACGACGATCGTGAACTTCTTGGTGGTGACGCCGCGGGGGTCGGTGAATTCGCGGCCGAAGCTGATGGTGTGGGTGGCGCAGGCGGCGGCCTCGCCGGCGAAGGCCGTAAGCAGCGCGGCGAGGCCGCCGAGGAGGATCGCCTTCGCCATCACCGCCGTCTCCCTTCTGCGCGCAGGGTGCCGTCTGTGGACGGCACGGGTCTCGCCCAGAATGGCAGCGCCGGGTGGCGGTCTCGCGACAATCTCGCTGCTGGTGTCGCCTCAGCCGGCATGGAAGTGCTTCGATAGCTTCAGGCCCTGGGCCTGGTAGTTCGATCCGATGCCGGTGCCGTAGAGGGTGCGGGGTGCTGCCGCCATGCGCTCGTAGACGAGCCGGCCGACGCTCTGGCCGTGCTCGAGGATGAAGGGCACCTCGCGGCTCCTCACCTCCAGCACGGCGCGGGCGCCGTGGCCGCCCGCCGCCGCATGGCCGAAGCCGGGGTCGAAGAAGCCGGCATAGTGGACGCGGAACTCGCCGACGAGCGGGTCGATCGGCACCATCTCCGCCGCAACCGACGGCGGCACGTGGACGGCTTCCCGCGACACCAGGATGTAGAACTCGTCGGGGTCGAGCACGAGGCCCGACGCCGGGTCGGCGGCGATCGGCTCCCAGAAGGCGCCGACCGGGTAGCCGTCGACGCGGTCGACGTCGACGACGCCGGTGTGGCGCTTCGCCCGATAGCCGACCGGCGCGCCGGAGGCGGCCGGGGTGAGGTCGACCGACAGCACGAGGCCGCCGTCGATCACCGGCTCGCCGGGGGAGGTGAGCGTATCGGTGTCGTGCAGGGCGGCGAGCGCCCTGTCGTCGAGGAGGGCCGCGCCGCGCCGGAGCCTCAGCTGCGACAGCCGCGAGCCGGTGCGCACCAGCACCGGGAAGGTGCGCGGGCTCACCTCCAGATAGAGCGGCCCACGGTAGCCGGCCGGGATGGTGTCGAAGGCGCGGCCGTGGTCGGCGATGACGCGGGTAAAGACGTCGAGGCGCCCGGTCGAGCTCTTCGGGTTGGCGGCGGCGGCGATGTCGGCCGGTAGCGCCAGGCTCTCCTGTAGCGGCACGAGATAGACGCAGCCCGTCTCCAGCACGGCGCCGTCGGCAAGCGGGATGGTGTGCAGCGTCAGGGCGCCGAGCTTCTCGTCGACCCGCGCGTCGGGGCCCGGCAGGAAGCTCGCGCGGATGCGGTGGGCAACCGGCCCGAGGCGGAGATCGAGGCTCGCCGGCTGCACCTGGCCGGGCGCGAACGGCCGCGCGGCGATGATGACGCCGTCGCCGGCGAGCCGCTCCAGCTCGTGGTCGGGGAGGATCCCGCTTTTCATCCGCTCGGCCGCCCGCTCTCCAGTGCCGCCGCGACGGCGCACCCGTCCGTTGAGCTAACCCATCGCGGCAGCGCCGCCAAGCCGCAGCCGGCGATGGCGCGAGGCTTGCGTCGCCACAGTCCGCGATGCCGCCCGCGTTGACGGCGGCGCGGGGCACGGCTAAGGAAATGCGACGTCGTGGTGATTTGGCCGGCCGGCTTGCAGCCACGTAAAACAACTCGCTAAAAGGTCGGGCTCCCCGCCAGGCGGACCCCGGGACCCATGAGGGCCCCGATCCCCGACAGGGCACACCCGGTCACGGCGAGCGCGTCGGCCGGGTTTTTTTGTGCCCGGCGCCCGTGTGGCGCCGCATGTCGGAGGTTCCTCGATGTCGACCCCGAGCGACCGCGGCGCGCCGCGACGCTACCGCCCTTCCACCGAGCTCGTGCACGGCGGCGGCCTGCGCTCGCCGTTCGGCGAGACCTCGGAGGCGCTCTTCCTCACCCAGGGCTTCGTCTACGAGACGTCGGCCGCCGCCGAGGCGCGCTTCAAGGGCGAGGAGCCGGGCTTCATCTATTCGCGCTTCTCCAACCCCACCGTGGCGATGTTCGAGACCCGCATGGCGCTGCTGGAAGGCGCCGAGGACGCGCGGGCGACGGCGTCGGGCATGGCTGCCGTCACCGCGGCGCTGCTCTGCCAGGTGCGCGCCGGTGACCACGTGGTGGCGCCGAAGGCGATGTTCGGCTCCTGCCGCTACGTCATCGAGGACCTGTTGCCGCGCTACGGCGTCGCCTCGACGCTGATCGACGGGGCGAGCGCCGACCAGTGGCGCGCCGCCGTGCGACCGAACACCCGCGCCGTCTTCCTGGAGACGCCGACCAACCCGACGCTCGAGGTGGTCGACATCGCGATGGTCGCCGAGGTGGCGCACGCGGTCGGCGCCACGGTTGTGGTCGACAATGTCTTCGCGACGCCGCTGCAGCAGAAGCCGCTCGAACTCGGCGCCGACGTGGTGGTCTATTCGGCGACCAAGCACATCGACGGCCAGGGCCGCTGCCTCGGCGGCGTCGTGCTGTCGTCGAAGGCGTGGATCGCCGAGCACCTGCACAATTTCCTGCGCCAGACCGGGCCGAGCCTGTCGCCGTTCAACGCCTGGGTGCTCCTGAAGGCGCTGGAGACGCTGCCGCTGCGCGTCGAGCGCCAGACGACGAGTGCCGCCCGCATCGCCGACTTCCTCGCCGACCAGCCGGGCGTGTCGCGGGTGATCTATCCGGGCCGGGCCGACCATCCACAGGCCGAGGTGGTGAAGCGGCAGATGACCGGCGGCTCGACGCTCGTCACCTTCGAGCTGCCCGGCGGCAAGGCTGCGGCCTTCGCGGTCGCCGATGCGCTGAGGCTCGTCAAGATCTCCAACAATCTCGGCGACGCCAAGAGCCTCGTCACTCACCCATCGACGACGACGCACCAGCGGCTGTCGCCGGAGGCGCGGGCCGAGCTTGGCATCACCGACGGCATGCTGCGGCTATCGGTCGGCCTCGAGGACGTCGACGACCTGCTCGAGGATCTCGACGGGGCGCTCGCGGCACTCGGCCGTGGCACCCGCGTCCGCGCCGTCGGCTGAGCCGTTCCCACAACTCGGGCGCGCGGCGGCGTTGACGGCGCCGCGGCGCCGCGCTAGCTCCGGCATCCAGTCACTGCGGAGCGGAGGCCGCCATGTACCGCACCGTTACCCATGGGGTTCAGGTCACCGTCGAACCGCGGTTCGTCGCCGAGGAATCGCATCCCGACGACGGACGCTGGTTCTGGGCCTATCAGATCGAGATCCGCAACCTCGGCGGCGAGGAGGTGCGGCTGCGGACGCGCCACTGGCGCATCACCGACGCCACCGGCCGCACCCAGGAGGTGCGCGGCGCCGGCGTCGTCGGCGAGCAGCCGCTGCTGAAGCCGGGCCAGGCGTTCACCTACACCTCCGGTTGCCCGCTCTCGACGCCGTCCGGCATCATGGTCGGCAGCTACCGCATGGAGGATGGGAGCGGCGCCGAGTTCGACGTCGCCATCCCCGCCTTCTCGCTCGATTCCCCCGATGAGGCGCGCACGCTGAACTGAGGCGCGCCCGCCGAACTGAGGCGCGCCCGCCGAACTGAGGCGCGCCCGCTGAACTGACGAGGCGTCGCCGCGGTCAGCTGGCGTCGGTACCGGGAATGCGCCAGCGGCAGTAGCTGCGCTGCGAGCGGCGTGCCGCGAGGTCCACGTGGATGTGGTTCTCGTGGTAGCCGTCGGAGCCGGGGCCGAGGATGGTCTTGAAGCGGGCGCAGGCGGTGGCGCGCATGGTGACGCGGAACGGCTTCGGCAGGCCGCTGCCGGCGACCTCCAGCACCCGCCCGTCGGCGAGCTTGAAGCCGCCGATGTCGATGGCGTTGCCGCGGCCGTGCTCGCTCATGCGGGCGCCCTTCACCCGGTTGCGCGGCCGGCAGGAATAATCGTCGGCGATCTTCACCGCCACCACCGCCGATCCGCCCGCGCCGAGTGCCGGCACGAGGTCGTCGCGCAGCCAGGCGGTCGTCGCCGCGGCCATGTCGCAGCGCAGTTCGGCTGCCGGCGACAGCGCCACCAGACGCCCGTCCGGCATCTTCACCGCCTTCAGCCGCACCGGCCGCTCGATGCCGCAGAACCCCGATTGCGGCAGGTCGGGTGCCGCCTCGACGACGGCGGGGCCCTGGGCGAGCAGGGCGGCGCAGTCGGCGGAGGTGGGCCGCGCGACGGTGCGCGGGGCGGCGGCGGTCTCGGTCGGCGTCGCGGTGGCGATCGGCGGCGCGCCGGGCGCCGTCGGCGCCGGCGTCACCGCGGCGGGGGGCGACGGCGCGGCGGTGGCAGGAGCGCGCGTGGTCGGCGGCAGCTTGCCGTCGCGCGCGGTCCAGCGCGGCGACGGCCTCGCCTCGGACGGCGCGGGGGCATAGGCGAGCACGGCCGGCGGCTCGCTGGCGGCGGGCTCGGCGGGCCCGGACGTCGCCGCAACCGCCGGGGCGGCCACGGGGGCGGCGGGGGGCGCTGCGGCTGGGGACGCTGCGGTGGTGGACGTGTCGGTGGGGGGCGTGTTGGTGGTGGATGCGTCGGCGGGGGCTGCCGCGGCGGCGGATGCGCCGCGCGCCGGCGCCGGTCGGGGCAGCACCGGCGCGGCGCCGGCGACGAGCGTCGGTGTTTCCACCGTCGTCGCGGCGGGATCGGTGGCGGACGGGGCGGATGACGGTGCAGCGGCCACGGCGGACGGCACCGCGGGCGATGCGGCCGCAGACGGGGAGGCGACGGGCGCGGCGACAGGTGTGGCAGCCGCCGCAATGGTTGCGGTCTGCGTCGGTGGCCGACGGGGCGGCAGCGGCAGCGCCACCATCGGTGACGATGACGGGGACGGGGGCGGTGATTGTGACGGTGCGGCCGGCTCTGGCACAACGGCAGCGGTCGGGCGTGCCTCGGTCGGTGCCGGCTCGGGGGTGGCGGCGACGGCGGGCGATGTGGCACGCCGCAGGGCGGCGGCGACCACCGCCGCGGGCGTCAGCCCGGCCGGCAGCACCGGCGTCGTCCCGAACACCTTCGGCGCCGGAAGCGACGATGCGGCGGCGGTGGCCGGAGCGGGCGCGGTCTCGCCGGCGGTGGGTGCGGTGTCGGCGGCGCTGGCGGAGCTGGTGGCGCCCTGCGGTCGCGGTGACGGCACCGGCGTGTCGGCGACCGTCGCAGCGGTGAGGGCGACGACGGTGATCAGGGCGGCGACGGTGGTCGCCAGCCGCCGCGTCGCACCGGCCGCACCGCCGAGGCTCTGCGGTCGGCTCGGCACGGGACGGCGGCGATCCGTCCGCCGGAGATGTGTTCGAACCGGAATACGACCGCTCCGCATGCGCCCCGCCTCATCCGCGTCCTCGCACGGACGGCGGGGTGAGGCAAGCGCGGCGCCAGCCGCGGGGAGTTGGACAAGCGCGGCGCCAGCCGCGGGGAGTTGGACAAGCGCGGCGCCAGCCGCGGGGAGGCAAGCGCGGCGCCAGCCTCGCGCCGCCTACGGCATTGACGCAAAGCCCCGATCGCGCGAGAACGCCGCCCGAAGCTTACCTGCGCTCGTAGGCAGCGAGTGAGCAAACGAGGACTGACATGATCGAGCTCGTCTTTCCGGACGGCGCCGCGCGCCCGTTCGGTGCGTCCGTCAGCGGCCGCGATGTCGCCGCCGCCATCTCGAAGTCGCTCGCCAAGAAGGCGGTCGCGCCGACCCGGTCGGCCGCTCCGGCCGCGTCGAGATCCTCACCCGCGACGACCCGCGCGCGCTGACGCTGATCCGCCACGACGCCGCCCATGTGCTGGCGGAGGCCGTGCAGGAGCTGTTCCCCGGCACCCAGGTGACGATCGGCCCGGTGATCGAGAACGGCTTCTACTACGACTTCCACCGCGACGAGCCTTTCACCCTCGACGACCTGCCGAAGATCGAGGCGAAGATGCGCGAGATCATCGCGCGCGACGCCTCGTTCACCAAGGAGCTGTGGAGCCGCGAGGAGGCCAAGCGCGTCTTCGCCGCCAAGGGCGAGGCCTTCAAGGTCGAGCTCGTCGACGCCATCCCGCCCGGCGAGGACCTGAAGATCTATCGCCAGGGCCAGTGGTTCGACCTCTGCCGTGGCCCGCACATGGCCTCCACCGGCCAGGTCGGCAACGCCTTCAAGCTGATGAAGGTGGCCGGCGCCTACTGGCGCGGCGACGCCAAGAATCCGATGCTGTCGCGGATCTACGGTACCGCCTGGGCGAACCAGGCCGAGCTCGAGCAATATGTCCACATGCTCGAGGAGGCGGAGAAGCGCGACCACCGCCGCCTCGGGCGCGAGATGGACCTCTTCCACTTCCAGGAGGAGGGGCCGGGCGTAGTCTTCTGGCACGCCAAGGGCTGGACGATCTTCCAGGAGCTGATCGCCTACATGCGCCGCCGCCTGAAGCGGCTCGGCTACCAGGAGGTCAACGGCCCGCAAGTGCTCGACAAGTCGCTGTGGGAGACCTCCGGCCACTGGGGCTGGTATCGCGAGAACATGTTCCAGGTCCGCACCGCCGGCGAGGAGGCCGACGACGATCGCGTCTTCGCCCTGAAGCCGATGAACTGCCCCGGCCACGTGCAGATCTTCAAGCACGGGCTGAAGTCCTACCGCGACCTGCCACTCAGGCTCGCCGAGTTCGGCGTCGTCCACCGCTACGAGCCGTCGGGCGCGTTGCACGGGCTCCTGCGCGTGCGCGGCTTCACCCAGGACGACGCCCACGTCTTCTGCACCGAGGCGCAGATGGCGGAGGAGTGCCTGAAGATCAACGACCTCATCCTCTCCACCTACGAGGACTTCGGCTTCGGCGAGATCGTCGTGAAGCTGTCGACCCGGCCGGAGAAGCGCGTCGGCACCGACGCCATGTGGGACCACGCCGAGGCGGTGATGCAGGACGTGCTCGCCGAGATCGAGCGCCGCTCCGGTGGCCGGGTGAAGACGTCGATCAATCCGGGCGAGGGCGCCTTCTACGGGCCGAAGTTCGAGTACGTGCTGCGCGACGCCATCGGCCGCGACTGGCAGTGCGGCACCACCCAGGTCGACTTCAACCTGCCGGAGCGCTTCGGCGCCTTCTATGTCGACGCCGACGGCTCGAAGAAGCCGCCGGTGATGATCCACCGCGCCATCTGCGGCTCGATGGAGCGGTTTTTGGGCATCCTGATCGAGAACCACGCCGGCCACCTGCCGCTGTGGCTGGCGCCGCTGCAGGTGGTGGTGGCGACGATCACGTCGGACGCCGACGACTATGCGCAGCGGCTGGTGGAAACGCTGCTCGACGCGGGCCTGCGCGCCGAGGCGGACGTGCGCAACGAGAAGATCAACTACAAGGTCCGCGAGCACTCGCTCGCCAAGGTCCCGGTGATGCTCGTCGTCGGCAAGCGCGAGGCGGAGGAGGGCACGGTGTCGATCCGCCGCCTCGGCTCGCGCGACCAGCAGTCGGCGACGCTGGCGGACGCGATGGCCGCCCTCGTCGACGAGGCAACCCCGCCGGACGTGAAGCGGCTACGCAGAAAAGATGAGGCCTCGCGTAGCTTGTGATCGCATCGCGAGGCCTGCCATCCGAGGATGGTCTTTCAAGCCCGATAAACGGGAGCAGACGAGTTGTAAGTGCAGCGGGCGCACACGTCAACGTCACGGGAAGCCGAGCGCTGCGCGGATGCCTGCGCGCACCGCGTCAAGGTCGGCAGGGCTGATAGATGGCGTCTCGAACTTCCGAAAGCCGGTCTTGAAGCGGTCGAGCCTGGCAAAGCTGACGCTGCAGACGAGATCGCATTTCGCCCATACCGGGATAGAGCTGTCCTCGGTGGGGTGGTAGTTTTGGCTCAATCGCACATGGAATGGCTGAGGATATCGCGGCGGCGTCGTGCTCGTCGGCACGATCATGGCTAACTCCTCACGGTGTGCCAGTCGCGGCGTCACGACGATGACAGGCCGTTTCTTCGTGATCTCAGGCGCCACCATCCCATGGAAATCGCAGATGAGAAGGGTCCCGGCACGGGGATGGAATTGAAGGCCGAGGTGGTTCGTGGTCATGGTTCGGGCTTGACCCGTCGATCGGATCCTCTCTGCACCATGCGAACAGGCGATTCGGCAATCGCTGACGCCCCGACTTCCCCAGCCGAGGCGAGATGTCCCCAGACGCACGCACGATCGCAGCCCTCGAAGGGGTCGCAATATCGCGGCGATTGTCGGTGTAGCGTGTCCGTGGGTGTGCAAACCCGGACTGGCAATCGCCTTGGTCGCCCCTACTCGTCCAGCCTGTCCGTCACCGTCTCGTCCTTGGCGATGACCTCGACGTCGCGGTTGAGGCCGGCCTCGACGTGGAAGGCGCCGTTGTACACGCGGTTGGCGTTCTTCGCGACGACGGCGTATTCGCCCTCGGCGAGCACGAAGCTCGGGAAGGCGCCGATGTCCTCGACGACGACGTCGCCACCAAGGCTCAGCACCGACCAGTGGGTGTTGGCGAGCGCCTCGCCGCCCGGCTCGGCGACGAGCTTCAGCGTCACCTCCGCCGCCTGGTGGTGGAGGACCGCCTCGGTGAGCTTGCCCGGCTGCACCTCGAGGTCGGCGCGCAGCACCGCGTTGACGCCGCCATAGCGGCTGACGACCTGGTAGGTGCCGGCGGCGACGCGCAGGATGGTCGAGGGCTCGACCTTCTCGGCGACGAGCACGCGCTCGCCGGCGACGGTGGCGAGCACGTCGAACTCGACCGCCGCCGGATCGATCGGCAGGTCCTCGTCGATGACGGCCTCGAGCTTCAGGCCGCCGGCGTTCATCACCACGGTCTCGGTGACGACCTCGTCCATGAGGTCGACGCGGCGCGTCGAGCCTGCCTTGCCGAAGGCGGCATGGATGAAATAGGTGCCGGGCTTCAGGCGGAACTCGGCGTCGCCGCCGACGGCGGTGCCGACGAGCGGCAGCTTGCCGGTCTCGTCGGCCATGGCGCGGAACACCCGCCAGGTCATGCCGGAGCCGATCGGCTCGCCATCCTCGGTGAGCTTGGCGACGAGATAGAGCGGCACCTCGCGACCGGCGGGGCGACCGGTGTCGGACGTCGCGGCAGGTGCATAAGGCACGGCCGTCTGCGGCGGCGGCGTCGTCGACAGCGGATCGGCGGCGGCGTCGGGAGACGGGCGGGCGCGGGGGACGACGTAGCCGCCGGCCGTCGGTTCGGCGAAAGTCGGCAGGGCTGCTGCGAGGAGCGTCGCGACGGCGAGCAGCGATGCCGCCGCCCGCCGCAAGACAGGGTCGCTCCGCTCGCAGCCGTCTGCCATCCGTCGTGCTCCGTCCGTCGATGACCCCGCTGCACTGCAGTCGCAGAACGGCGGCGATTTCAAGACCCCCTCGCACCGGCTCGGGCGAAGGGCGGGTGACGGTGTGTACACCGGCGGAGGGGTCGGGCGCCACCCGGGCGGCGTTGACAGCCGCGGCCCGCTTCGCCCTGATGGCGCGGCCCGGCCTGTCGGCGGCGGCGCCGGGCACCGGTGCGGCCGTTACCCGCCCGCCGGATCGACCGAACCCTCGCCCAGCGGACCCCGATGACCGATCTCCTGACGCACCTGCGCACCCGCCGCTCGATCCCCACCCCGCAGCTCGGCGCGCCGGGGCCGGACGCGGCGACACTCACCGACATCCTGACGATCGCCGCGCGCGTGCCCGATCACGGCAAGATCGCGCCTTGGCGGTTCATCCTCTATCGCGGCGACGGGGCCGTCCGCGCCGGCGCGGCGCTGGCCGACCTTTTGGCGCGCCGTGATGCGGCGACCTCGGCGGACCGCCTCGCCTTCGAGCGCGCCCGCTTCACCCGCGTACCGCTGACGGTCGGCCTCGTCAGCCGCGCTGGACCGCACGTCAAGGTGCCGGAGTGGGAGCAGCAGCTCTCGGCCGGCGCCGTCGGCGTCAACCTCCTGCACGCCGTCCACGCCTACGGCTTCGCCGGCCAGTGGATCACCGAGTGGCCGTCCTTCGACGCCGAGGCGGGGACCCTGCTCGGGCTGAACGAGGGCGAGCGCTTCGCCGGCTTCGTCCACGTCGGTACGCCCAAGCAGCCGCCATTCGAGCGCGACCGGCCGGACATCGCCAAGCTCGTCACCGAATTCTGAAGCCGAGTTCCGAGGCTCCGAAGAGGCTCTCCCCGTGATCTATTTCGACCTCGCCACCGGCCACCCGGCGCTCGAGCGCGATCCCTTCAAGGCGATCGTCGCGCCGCGGCCGATCGGCTGGATCTCGACGGTGGACGCCGAGGGTCGGCCGAACCTCGCCCCCTACAGCTATTTCAACGCCGTCGGCGAGAAGCCGGCGGTGGTGATGTTCTCTTCCGCCGGCATGAAGCACTCGCTCGCCAACGTGCTGGCGACCGGCGAGTTCGTCTGCAACCTCGCCACCTGGAGGCTGCGGGAAGAGATGAACATCACGTCGTCTCCCGCCCCGGCGGGGGAGAGCGAGTTCGCGCTCGCGGGCCTGACGATGGCACCCTGCGTGGCGGTGAAGCCGCCGCGGGTGGCGGAATCGCCGGCGGCGCTCGAGTGCGTGCTCTTGAAGACGGTGCAGCTCGACGATCGCCACGGCAAGCCGGCGAACAACATCATCGTCTTCGGCGAGGTGGTGGGCGTGCATCTCGACGAGCGCGTCATCGTCGACGGCCGCGTCGATCCGGGCAAGCTCGAGACGATCACCCGCCTCGGCGGCTTCAACTATTCCGTCGCCCGGCCGGACACCATCTTCGTGATGAAGCGGCCGCCAGGCGCCGGCGGCACGGACTAAAAGACGCCGTCGGTTCTGACCGTCCTCAGCCGAGGCCGGCGGCGCGGGCGATGAGGCGCTCCGCCTGCAGCCGGTGCGGCTGGTCGAGCATCGCGCCGTCGAGGGCGACGACGCCCGCCCCCGGCCCGGCGGCGGCGAAGGCCGCCAGCACCGCCCGTGCCCGCGCGACCGCCGCGGCGGTCGGCGTGAAGGCGGCGTTGATCACCGGCACCTGGGCGGGGTGGATGGCGAGCTTGGCGGTGAAGCCGTCGAGCGCCGCCGCCTCCGCCTCGGCCGCCAGCCCGTCGAGGTCGCGGAAGGCGGCGTGGATGCTATCGATCGGCGCGACACCGGCCGCCACCGCGCCGACCAGGCAGAGCGTGCGGGCGAGGCGGAAGGCATCGGTGAAGCGGCCGTCGGCGTCGCGCTGGCGGATCGCGCCAAGGTCGGCCGACAGGTCCTCCGCCCCCCACGTCATACCCCGTAGCCGCCGGCTGGCGCCCTGGAAGGAGCCCATCGCGAACAGCGAGGCGGCCGTCTCGGTGGCGATGGCGATGATCTCGGTGCCGCCGTCGGGCAGGCCGCCCACGGCCTCCCGCACGGCGATCTTGGCGTCGAGATGGGTGACGTCGCGGCCGCCGACGGCCTTCGGCAACAGGATGCCGTCGGGGCCGGCCGCCATCACGGCGTCGAGATCGGCGTCGGCGAGGCCGCTGCCGAGGGCGTTGATGCGCACATAGAGGCGCGGGCGACCCGGCACCGCGCGGGTGCGGCGCAGGAAGGCGGCGGTCGCCGCGCGGGCGGCGGGCTTGGCGTCGACGGCGACGGAATCCTCGAGGTCGAGCAGCAGCACGTCGGCGCCGCTCTCCACCGCCTTGTCGAGCTTGCGCGGGCTGTCGCCCGGAACGAAGAGCAGCGAGCGCATCGGCGGCCTCCAGTCTCGAAAGCGGGTTCAGGCGTCGGCGGTGTCCGCCGGTCGCTTCTGCAGGAGTACCTGGCGCAGGCAGGTCGCCACCACGACGCCGTCCTGGTTGGTCGCGACGTGCTCGAACTCGACGATGCCCGCGTCCGGCCGCGAGCGCGATACCCGCGCCGTCTTCACCGTCGAGACGACGCCGATGGTGTCGCCGTGGAAGACCGGGTGCGGGAACTTCACCTCCGTCATGCCGAGGTTCGCCACGATGGTGCCGAGCGTCGTCTCGTGGACGCTGAGGCCGATGACGAGGCCGAGCGTGAACAGGCTGTTGACCAGCGGCCGGCCGAACTCGCTCTTCGCCGCGGCGGCAAAATCGATGTGCAGGGGCTGCGGGTTCATCGTCAAAGACGAGAACAGCACGTTGTCCATCTCGGTGACGGAGCGGCGGATCGCATGCGGGATCACCCGTCCGGGGGTGCAATCCTCGAACCAGAGGCCGGCCATGATCCCTCCCTTTCCCCGCTCGTGATCCGTCAGTAGCGGAACTGCTCGGCGAGGATGCGCTCCGACCAGGAGTGGTCGGGATCGAACATCAACAGGCTCGTCGCCACCGGGTCCTCCTCGACGTCGACGCGCGCGACGTTGCGGATCTCGGTGTGGTCGGCGGCGGCGGCGACGGGGCGCTTGTCGATCTCCAGCACCTCGATGGCGATCTTCGCGGCCTTCTGTACGAGCGCGCCACGCCAGCGTCGCGGCCGGAAGGCGCTGATCGGCGTCAGCGCCAGAAGCGAGGCGTCGAGCGGCAGGATCGGCCCGTGGGCGGAGAGATTGTAGGCGGTCGAGCCGGCGGGCGTCGCCACCAGCACGCCGTCGCAGACGAGCTCGTCGAGGCGGATGCGGCCGTCGATGGAGATGCGCAGCTTCGCCGCCTGGTGGGTCTCGCGCAGCAGCGACACCTCGTTCAGGGCGTAGCCCTGGTAGGCCTTGCCTGCCCGGTCGACGGCGGTCATGCGCAGCGGCTTCAGCGTCGTCACCTCGGCGGCCGCGAGGCGCTCGATGAGGCCGTCCTCGTTGAACTCGTTCATCAGGAAGCCGACGGAGCCGCGGTTCATGCCGTAGATCGGCTTGCCTGTGTTCATGAAGCGGTGGAGCGTCTCGAGCATCAGCCCGTCACCGCCGAGTGCCACGATGACGTCGGCATCCTGCGGCGCGACGCTGCCGTAGCGGGCGCGCAGGCGCTCGCAGGCGGCCTGCGCCCCTTCCGTGGCGTTCGGGACGAAGGCGACGGTCGGGTGGGCGATGGCCGGGCGGGCGACGGTCGGTCGGGCAACGGTCGGGGTGGTCACGGCTGCCGTCATCGCTGGGCATTCCCGACAGGAGGGACAGCGGAGGTATCACGCCCCCGGGGGCTTGCCAACGAAGCGGGGGCCGTCCGTGTCCTGCCGGGTTTGCCGCGATCGTGTCTCAGAGGTCCGCTCACACCGGGTCGCGGACCCAGGTGACGTCCGGCTTCGTCTTGAAGGCGAAGCGCTCGAGGTGTTCCTTGATGACGTGCTCGAGCTGGCCGAGGTCCTCGGCGTCGGGAGCCTTCAGGCGCAGCCGCAGCGTCGAGCCCTCCGCCACCAGCGTGCAGGTGCCGAACGGGAAGGTGATCGAGCCGCGGCCCTCCTCCAGCGTCGTCGGCAGGCGGTGGCCGAAGTGCTTGACGAGCTGGCCGAGATAGCGCTCCGGCGGCTCGAGGCTGACGACGGCTATGGAAATCAGCGTCATGGCGGCTCCGCTTCGCAGGGTCGGGAGTGCATGGGACGCGGCCGGGCAGCCCTTCGTCAAGCGTCCTCGCTCAGGCGCCCTCGGCCGGCGGCTTGCCGCCGGTCGCAGCCGCACCGCTCGTCGGTGCATCGCCCTCGCGCCGCAGCAGGAACTCGCGCATAAGCGCCTCGATGCGGTCGAAGTCGCGGATAATCACGTCGCCGGTGGTATGGGGGATGTCGATGGCGGCGGCGCGGAAGGCCTTGAGGATCTCGATGCGCAGGTCCGAACGCACGCCGCCCATGTTGCCGACGTTGCCGACGTAGCAATAGAGCACGAAGTCGAGCGTCGAGGCGCCGAAGTTGGTGAACTGGGCGAAGGGCTGCGGGTAGGCGAGCACTTGCGGGTGGGCCCGCGCGCAAGCGAGCAGGATGGCGATCACCTTCTCCGGGTCGGCGTCGAAATCGACGCCCACCGGCAGCATCACCCGGCCGGTGAGGTCGTGGTGCATCCAGTTCTTCACGGTGCCCGAGATCAGGCTCGAGTTCGGCACGATGACGGTGGCGCGGTCGAAGGTCTCGATCTCGGTCGAGCGCACGTTGATGCGCTTCACCGTGCCCTCGTCGGTGCCGACGACGATCCAGTCGCCGACCTTGATCGGCCGCTCGGCGAGCAGGATCAGGCCCGAGACGAAGTTGTTGACGATCGACTGCAGGCCGAAGCCGATGCCGACCGACAGCGCGCCGGCGACGATGGCGATGTTCTGCAGGTCGAGCCCGGCGAAGGCGAAGGCGACCATGCCGGCGGCGATGGTGCCGACATAGCCGACGCCGGTGCGGATCGAGGTCTTCAGGCCGACATCGAGCCGGGTGCGCGGCAGATAGCGCTGGTCGAGCCACTGCTGCAGGCTGCGCGTCGCCGCGACGCCGAGCACGAACAGCACGATCGCGCCGATGATCGCCGTCGGCGACAGCGTGATGCCGCCGATCGACAGACCAGCGATGACGGCGGCGGTGATCGAGGACAGGTCGGCCGACGAGAACCCGAGCCGGCCGATGATCAGCAGCGTCGCGATGATGATCAGGAGAAGCCGGGCGATGCCCGACAGGAGCACGCCGATCTGGCCGATCGCCGCATAGGAGAGGCCGAAATTGGTGGACAGGAAGCGGCCGACGCCGGTGCCGGACTGGAAGCCGGCGCTCGTCGCCTCGTCGACGACGGTGAGGAGCAGGAGCAGCGAGCCCAGCACCGACGTCGTCCAGATGATCTGCGTGGCGAGGAACCAGGCGAGCGCCAGGTAGCCGGTGACGGCGGCGGCCAGGGTTGCCGCCACGATCAGCCAGCCGAGCGGGATCAGCCAGCGCCAGCGGCCGCCGACCTCGCCGTCCCGTTGATCGTCGACGGCCGACAGGCCGCGCGAAAGCTCCCGGAGCAACAGGGCCGTGAGGATGGCGATGGCCACCGCCACCACCGCCTGCACGGCCACCGTCACCACCACCGGCAGCGCCAGCACCGAGGCGGCCGTCAGGAACGCAATGCCGATCGTGAACGCTGCGCCGCCGATCAGGATCCAGCGGATGGCCGGTTCGATCACCGGCTCGGGCAGGTCGACCAGCCGCCATTTCGGCCGCCCGGGGGCGAGCAGGCCGCGCGACAGGCCGAAGCCGAACGAGAAGAAGCCGACCGCGACGGTGATGCCGAGCAGCACCCGGTCGATACGGGGCGGCAGCACGTCCATCGCGTCGAGCGTGAAGCGCAACAACAGCAGCCCGAGCACCGGAATGGCGGTGTTGGCAATCAGCACGGCGCAGGCCGCCAGCGCCCGCTTCAGCGGCGCCACGTCGGCGCCGGTGTCGTCGGCCCGCCAGGCGATGGCGAGCAGCCGGTGCCGGAATATCGCGTAGATGGCGATGCCGGCGACAGCGATGAGCAGGATCAGGGCGGCGGCCGCCCGTCCGGCGCGGTCGAGCACGGCGCTGCCCCAGTCCTCGACCAGCAGCCGCGCGCTCGTCAGCGCCCGCGGCAGTTCGGCCAGCACTGCCACCCAGAGCAGGGGATCGAGGACACTGACGCGGCGCTCGAACAGCCGCTCGGCGAACAGCGCCCGGCGCCGCTCGATGATCTGCGCCGTCAGTTCTTCCGCCCGGAGGCGCTGCACCTGGGCCTGCTGGTCGATGGCGCGCAGGGCGGCGAGCGAGCGCGACTCCAGATCGCGGTCGCGCCGCACGAGCTCGGACTCCACGCCGGCGGCGTCCGTCGGCTGCGCCAGTTGGCCGAGCCGCACCTCGGCCGACTTGATGCGGGGGCTGAGATCGAAGGCCGCCGCTGCCGCGTCGTCGCGCACCGTCGCCGTCTCCAGGCGCAACCGCTCCAGCGCGGCATCGTCGAGATCGGTACGGGCGAGGGCGGCGGTGACCTGATCGAGCGTTACGCGCCAGGTCGCGAGCCGCGCCTCGGCGAGCGGGTCGATCACGATGCCGGCGCCCGCATCTGTCGGGCCGGGACCGGCGGCGGCGGCCGGCGGCGCTGCGGTGGCCGCGACCGGGGGCGTTTGAGCCGGGGGGGACGCACCTGCCGCCGGTGCGGCGGGCGCGGCCGTCCCGGTCGCCGCGGGCGCCGTCGTCTGCGCGCCGGCCGAAGGCGGGCTCGCGACGGCGACGAGCGCCGCGATGGTCGCGGCGAGCAGGAACCGACAGGCGAGGACGGTTTGGCGGCGCATCACGGCCATGGTGTCGGCTCGCCGTGGCGGTCGTGAGGCCGCCCGCGCGAGAGGTCCCGGGCCGGCCGGCAGCCGGCCCGTCACGATCGATGGGCCTCGGGTCGAGCCACCTGGCCTCGATGCGGCCCCAGCCTCAGGCCTTGGCGTCGAGGTCAATCGCCTCGAAGTAGCTGATGTCGGCGAGGTCACCGGGGCGCACCTTCAGCTCCTGCAGGATCTTCGGGTCCTGCACGCGGGCGGTGCGCGTCTCGCCGTCGGGGGCGATAAAGGTGACGGTGCCGTTCGCCGTGTCGACGCTCTCGATCTTGGCGGTGGCGGTCACCAGGCGCTTGATGAAGTCGACGGGCAGGTTGCCCTGGTCGGCCCAGGTGACGTCGTCCGCCACGGTGAAGCCGGGCTCGCCGCCGGGGAACACCTCGATGTCGGTGACGACGCCGAGGACGTAGCTGACCTCGAGCACGCGGTTCGGCACCGTCAGCTCGGGGTCGTTGATGACCTCGGGCAGGTAGAGCGCGTACTGGTCCTTGTTGGGGGTCTTCACCAGCAGTTCGCTGCGCTCGGCGAAGACGCCGACGACCTGCACGTCGAAGGTCGTCGTGGCGGCGTCGCCGAAGGCGTCCTCGACGCTGATGGTGATCGGGTCGGCGAGCGCCGGCAGGGCTGCGAAAGACAGCAGGGCGGCGAAGATCGCGGCCTTCGTCAGACGGAAGATCGACATCATTTGTCCCCGTGCGACTGGATCGTCTCATCCGGGCGCGGTGCGTTGCGGCGCCCGACGAAGCCGCCATAGCACGCGGCCGGGCCGGGCGATAGGCGGCCGGGCCGGGCGGCGACCCCGATCCGCGAGGCGCCGTCACCGCGCTGGCGAGTGGGCTCATCGGCGCCGTTACTGTCGGTATTATCATCCAGGCTTCTTGGTAATTGAATAATTACAATGTAAATCGACGAAAATGAGCGACAAAGTCTTTGTGTTTTGCTTTCCGCGATGATCATGTGCGCCCGCCGCCGCGGCGGCATCTCTCGATCATCTGGCGGGGTCTTCATCCATGGAACAGGACGGCACGGTCGAGCAGCGGCCCGAGATCAGGCTTCCGCGCGGCGAGGCCTTTCAGCCGGACGGCATGCCGACGATCCGGCGACCGGCCTGGTGGAAGTTCTTCGGCCCCGGCTTCATCATCTCGATCGGCTATTTCGATCCCGGTAACTGGGCGACGGACCTGCAGGCCGGCAGCCAGTTCGGCTACGCGCTCCTGTGGGTGCTGTCGCTGTCCTGCCTGATCGGCGCCGTCGTGCAGAATCTCTGCGCCCGCCTCGGCATCGTCACCGGCCGCGACCTCGCCCAGCACTGCGCCGACCGCTATCCGCCCGCGGTGGCGAAGCTCTTGTTCGTCTCCGCCGTCATCTCGATGATGGCGACCGACCTCGCCGAGATCATCGGCGTCGCGGTGGCGCTGCACCTTCTGTTCGACATCCCGCTGGTCGTCGGTGCGGTCATCACCGTCATCGACGTCTTCCTGATCCTGTTCCTCAACAGCTGGAGCTTCCGGGCGATCGAGACCGCCTTCCTCGTCGTGCTGACGACGGTGAGCGGCATCTATGTGGCGGAGATGCTGATGAGCGACCCCGACTTCGCCGTCGTCGCCGTCGACAGCGTCGTGCCGAACTCGACGATCTTCACCGACGCCGGCGCCCTGTTCATTGCCATCGGCATCGTCGGCGCGACGATCATGCCGCACAATCTCTATCTGCACTCGCGGCTGGCGATGACGCGGCTCGCCGAGAACCTCGCCTCGCCGGCGACGCTCTACCGCTGGTCCGTCATCGACACCAACATCTCGCTGTTCTTCGCCTGGTTCATCAACGCGGCGATCCTCGTCGTCGCCGCCGCGGTGTTCCACCCGATCTACCTGCAGACCGGCACGGTGGTCGATTCCTTCGACGACGCCTACAAGACGCTGGTGCCGATCCTCAGCCAGGGCGCCGGGCTGATCTTCGCAGTGGCGCTGCTCGCCGCCGGCATCGCCTCCTCGACCTCGGCGACGCTCGCCGGCCAGATCGTCTTCGAGGGCTTCTGGAAGGGCCACAAGGCGAGCCCGTTCCTCATCCGCCTCGGCACCCGCGCCGTGACGATGGCGCCGGCCCTCGCCGCCATCATCCTGCAGGTGCAGCCGATCGACATCCTGGTGTGGAGCCAGGTGGTGCTGTCGCTGCAGCTGCCCTTCGCGCTGATCCCGCTGCTCGCGCTCACCGGCGACCGCAAGCTGATGGGGGCGATGACCATCGGCCCGATCACCCAGTGGGTGATGTGGACGATCGCGGCGGTGCTGATCGTCCTCAACATCGTCATGCTCGGCCAGACCTTCGGCCTCATCCCGGATGCGGGGTGAGGCAGAGCGAGCGGGCGTTGCCGGCGGCGGCAGTGCACGCTAGGAGAGTGCCGGCCGTGCGGGGTGGCGGGAAAAGGCAGAATGACGGCGACTCTCGACGCCTTCCGGTCGTCCCTGCAGCGCGGCTCCGGCCGCGCCATGCTGATCCTGCGCGAAAATCCTGGCGATGCGGTCCTCCGCGCGGCGCTCTTCCACAGCTGCACGGTCAACGAGGTCTTCGACACGCAGTGCGAGGAAGCGCGGGCGGCCTATCTCCGCCGGCTGATCCTAGCAACGGGACAGGTGGACGCCTTCCGGCGCGACCTCGCCGCCCACCTCGCCGCCGCGGGTGTGGCGGAGGGCGGGGAGGGATCGGAGGAGAGCGAGGGCGGCCCCCCCGATCGGCACTCCCCGGATCTGGGCCACGAGGATCCAAGCCCGAGGGATTTCGGCCCCAAGGATTTCGGCCAGACCTTCGAGCTCCTCTGTCTTCTCGCCGCCGACGAGCCGACCTTCGATCGCCGCGTGCTGTGGGACTTCCTCGCGCGCACCGACTTCGAGACCGCCCGCTTCGGCTGCGCCGACGCGCTCGTCAGGCTCGACGGGCTGCCGGCGCTGCTGCACTGCGTCGAGCATTTCCGGCAAGACTATGCGGAAGCGAATTGGGAGTTGGGTCATCTCCTCTACGACCTGCGCGAGCGCGACGGCGAGGCGCTGGCGAACGAGACGCTCGAGGACGCACGCCGCACCTCGCCGGCGCTCGACCATCTGCTGACGCTCGTGCCCTATGACGGGCCGTGGTCGACGTGGCGCGACCAGCCGAGCGACTACCGGACCCTCAAGGCAGAGTTGGATGCCGGCGAGCGTTCGCTATTTCCCGGCGGCTGGTCGCTCCGTGCCTCACCGGAGGACCTGGCGCTCGCCGCGGCGGATCTGCTCGCCGAGACGGACGATCTGCGCCGACGGCCCTACCTGCACCTGTTCTTCCGAATTCCATTCCCGCTCGACCCGGAGCCGCTGTTCCCGCTGTTGAAGAGTGAGCACAAACGGGTGCGGTTCGCGGCGCGCAGAGTGTTTGGCCAGATGTGCCATCCGGGCGTCCGGCAACTCGCCCTCGCTGCCATCGCTGACGGAGCAGCGGCGGAGTGGTTCGGACTGCACCTGCTGCAGGGCAGTGCGGAGCCGGGCGACTCTGCCCTCTTCGGTCCGTTCATCGCGGCGGCCAGGGCGGCGGGGGAGATCTACGTCGTCCACTGGGCCTACATGGGCATCGTGACAATCATCGAGAACGACCGACTGCCGCTCGACGAGGGCGTGACGTGGCTCGTGCGGGTCTACGGGGAGACGCCGTGCTCCACTTGCCGGCGCCGCGCCGTCGAGAATTTGATGGCGGTCGGGCGCGTACCGGACTGGATCGCGGCCGAGTGGTCGTTCGACGCCGCGGCGGATGCGGTGGCGCTCAACGAGGCCAACGCCTGACGGTCGCCTTCCCGCTCCCGCCTACCCCCCGCACGCCTCGATCACGTCCTCGTAGGTCCGCAAACCCGACACCGGGGCGTTGACCAGCACGGCCATGTTGCCGGGAGCGTGCTGGTTCTTCCACATCTTGGTGTGGGCCTTCGGGATGTCGGACCAGGGGAAGACTTCCGACATGCACGGGTCGATGCGGCGGTCGATGACGTACTGGTTCGCCGCCGAGGCCTGCTTCAGGTGCGCGAAGTGCGAGCCCTGGATGCGCTTCTGGCGCATCCAGACGTAGCGGGCGTCGAAGGTGATGTTGAAGCCGGTGGTGCCGGCGCAGAACACCACCATGCCACCGCGCTTCACGACGAGGCAGGAGACCGGGAAGGTCTGCTCGCCGGGATGCTCGAAGACGATGTCGACGTCGCGCTTGCCGGTGATGTCCCAGATCGCCTTGCCGAAGGCCCGCGCCCCCTTCACCCAGGCGGCATACTCGGGCGAGTTCACCGTCGGCATCTGGCCCCAGCAGTCGAAGTCCTTGCGGTTGATGACGCCCTTGGCGCCGAGGCCCATGACGTAGTCGCGCTTCGTCTCGTCGGAGATGACGCCGATGGCGTTCGCCCCGGAAGCGGCGACGAGCTGCACGCCGAACACGCCGAGGCCGCCGGAGGCGCCCCAGACCAGCACGTTGTCGCCCGGCTTGATGGTGTGCGGGGCGTGGCCGAACAGCATGCGAAAGGCGGTGGCGAGGGTCAGCGTGTAGCAGGCGCCCTCTTCCCAGGTGAGGTGCTTCGGCCGCGGCATCAGCTGGCGCGCCTGCACCCGGCAGAACTGCGCGAACGAGCCGTCCGGCGTCTCGTAGCCCCAGATGCGCTGCGACGGCGAGAACATCGGGTCGCCGCCATTGCACTCCTCGTCGTCGCCGTCGTCCTGGTTGCAGTGGACGACCACCTCGTCGCCGACCTTCCAGCGCTTCACCTTCGAGCCGACCGCCCAGACGATACCCGAGGCATCGGAGCCGGCGACGTGGAAGGGCTGCTTGTGGACGTCGAAGGGCGAGATCGGCTGGCCGAGCCCGGCCCAGATGCCGTTGTAGTTGACGCCGGCGGCCATCACGAGGACGAGCACGTCGGTCTCGCCGACGGGCCAGGTCGGCACCACCTCGACCTGGAAGGACTCTTCCGGCGGCCCGTGCCGCTCGCGGCGGATCGTCCAGGCGTACATGTTCGCCGGCACATGGCCGAGCGGCGGGATCTCGCCGAGCTCGTAGAGGTCCTTCAGCACCGCCGTCGTCGTCGGCGTTGCGGTGTGTGTCGTCTCGATGCGCTGCGCGCCGGCCGCCGCTGCCATGATCTTTCTCCCGTCCCTCCGAAGGGCGGCTCCAGCCGCCTCTTGTCCGCCGAGCATGCCGATCTCATTCCGCATTGCAACACGGAAAATCGTCGGAGGGCGCCATTCTGCGCAAGCAAACGAATGAAGTCGGCGACTGCGCGATCGAAACTTTCGATCGGGTGGCTTCGGGCGCATCCTGTGCGCTTGTTTTTCATCGCCGATGCCGCATTGCACCACGGGGCGCCGGCTGGCATGTTTCGGTAAAGCGCCAGGGAGGCGAGCGCCGATGTCCGAGAAGACCAGAGCCGAAACGACGGCCACCAAGGCAGGGGCGAACACCGTCCGCGACAAGATCCCCCGCGACAAGCCCTGGATGTTCCGCACCTATGCCGGTCATTCGACGGCGGAGAAGTCGAACGCGCTCTACAAGATGAACCTCGCGAAGGGCCAGACCGGCCTGTCGGTCGCCTTCGACCTGCCGACCCAGACCGGCTACGACCCCGATCACCCGCTCGCCCGCGGCGAGGTCGGCAAGGTCGGCGTGCCGGTCGCCCACCTCGGCGACATGCGCACCCTCTTCGACGGCATCCCGCTCGAGAAGATGAACACGTCGATGACGATCAACGCCACCGCGGCGTGGCTGCTCGCCCTCTATGTGGCGGCGGCGGACGCGCAGGGGGCGGATCGGGACAAGCTCACCGGCACGACGCAAAACGACATCATCAAGGAATATCTGTCGCGCGGCACCTACGTGTTCCCGCCGGCGCCGTCGCTCCGGCTCACCACCGACGTCATCGCCTGGACCTACACGGCGATGCCGAAGTGGAACCCGATGAACGTCTGCTCCTACCACCTGCAGGAGGCCGGCGCGACGCCGGTGCAGGAGCTCGCCTTCGCGCTGTCCACCGCGATCTCGGTGCTCGACGCGGTGAAGGCGGCGGGTGCCATTCCGGCCGACGAATTCGGGCCGGCGGTCGGCCGCATCTCCTTCTTCGTCAACGCCGGCATGCGGTTCGTCACCGAGATCTGCAAGATGCGGGCGTTTGTCGATCTCTGGGACGAGATCACCGCGACACGCTACGGCGTCACCGATCCCAAGCACCGGATGTTCCGCTACGGCGTGCAGGTGAACTCGCTCGGCCTCACCGAGGGCCAGCCGGAAAACAACGTCTACCGCATCCTCATCGAGACCTTGGCGGTGACGTTGTCGAAGTCGGCCCGCGCCCGCGCCGTGCAGCTGCCGGCGTGGAACGAGGCGCTCGGCCTGCCGCGCCCGTTCGACCAGCAGTGGAGCCTGCGCGCCCAGCAGATCCTCGCCTTCGAGACCGACCTGCTGGAATTCGCCGACATCTTCGACGGCTCCGTCGCCATCGCCGAAAAGGTCGAGGCGCTGAAGGCGGAAGCGCGCGCCGAGCTTTCCCGCATCGACGCGATGGGCGGGGCGGTGGCGGCCGTCGAGTCCAGCTACATGAAGCAGAAGCTGGTGGAGTCCAACGCCGCCCGGCTGTCGGCGATCGAGAGCGGCGACCTCGTCGTCGTCGGCGTCAACGCCTTCACCGAGAGCGAGCCCTCGCCGCTGTCGACCGGCGCGGCCGCCGTGCAGACGATCGACGAGGCGGTGGAGGCGGAAGCGGTCGAGCGCCTTGCCGCTTGGCGCGAGGCCCGCGACGGCAAGGCGGCAGCGGCCGCCCTCGTCGATCTGGAGGCGGCGGCGCGCGAGGGCCGCAACGTCATGGAGCCGTCGATCGCCTGCGCCAAGGCCGGCGTCACCACCGGCGAATGGGGCGAGACGCTCAGGCGCGTGTTCGGCGAGTACCGGGCGCCGACCGGCGTCGGCCGCGCCGCCCGCGGCGACGCCGGCGACCTCGGTGCCGTGCGGGCCGCCGTCGAGGCGGTGTCACTCAAGCTCGGCCGGCGGCTGAAGCTCCTCGTCGGCAAGCCCGGCCTCGATGGTCACTCCAACGGCGCCGAACAGATCGCGGTCCGGGCGCGCGATTGCGGCATGGAAGTGGTCTACGAGGGCATCCGCCTGACGCCGGCGGAGATCGCCAACGCCGCGCTGGAGGAAGGCGTCCACGTCGTCGGGCTGTCTATCCTGTCCGGTTCGCACCTCGCTTTGGTGCGCGACGTGCTGCAGCGCCTGCGCGCCTCCGGCCTCGACGACGTGCCGGTGGTGGTCGGCGGCATCATCCCGCCCGAGGACGCCGCTTCGCTGAAGGCGGCCGGCGTGGCGGCGGTCTACACGCCGAAGGACTTCGACCTCACCCGCATCATGGCCGACATCGTCGCCATCGTCGACGCGGGGACAGCCAAGGCGGCGTGAGGGCGGCACGCCCTCGCGACCATGGTGCTGGGCAGGCCACGGCCGTCCTTCGCGTCACCGTCAGCGCCTCGCTTGAACACGCCCGCTCCTCTGCCCATATCCTGAGCACGGCCGCGGCCGCCGGATGCCGATTTCGGGTCCGACGACACCGTGTCGCCGTGTTCGCAAGGTCGCTTGGGACACGAGGACTTTGGCATGTCGCGGATGACCGCCTTTTCGAGCCCGTTGCTGCTCGGCTTCGACGAGATCGAGCGCGTGCTCGACCGGGTGTCGAAGGCGACGAGCGACGGCTACCCGCCCTACAACATCGAGCGGCTGCCGCCCGAGGACGGCCATGGCGAGGTGCTGCGCATCACGCTGGCGGTTGCCGGCTTCCGGCGCGAGGACCTCGACGTCGTGGTGGAAGAGCGCCAGCTCGTCATTCGCGGACGCCAGTCCGACGACGACAAGGGGCGCCAGTTCCTGCATCGCGGCATCGCCGCGCGGCAGTTCCAGCGGGCGTTCGTGCTGGCCGAGGGCATCGATATCCTCGGTGCGGAGCTGAAGGATGGGCTGTTGTCGATCGACCTCGCCCGTCCGGAACCGGAGCGAATCGTGCGACGGATCGATATCGTCGCACGCGACTGACGAGACCGGCGGCAACGCCGGCCAAGACTGACCGAGCCGGCGGTGACGCGGGCTTGCGGGCAGACCGGCTGCCGGGATCGGGAGCCATGGAGCCGCACGGGCCATCAGGACGTGTCGGCAGGAAGGCGTAAAATGCGTAGTTCGCTCAACGAGACGAAGGTGATGCCGCCGGAGGTGCTCGCCGGTATCGGGGCCGGGCGCATCACCTATGTGAAGGCGATGTCGTCCGACGAGGCGACGAACCTGTTTCCGCAGGCGCCGAAGCTGGCGCCGGGTCTGAAGCTGTGGGCGCTGGTCGGCGCCGACGGCACGCCGATCCTGCTCACCGACAGCCGCGAAGCGGCGGTGGCGAGCGCCCTGCAGAACGACCTCATCACCGTCGCCCTGCACTGAAGCACGGTAGCGCGCGGATCGCCGCTCGGCGCAGCGGCGGTCCGTCCAGCGGACGACCCGCGGGCAAAAGCCGACCGCACGCGAAAGCCGAAAACACGACCGGTCGCGACGACCAGCCGTGACAGCCGGGCCGGTGCCGCGGGCCAGGGGCGAAGGGCCGAGCCTCAGGCGGCGTTCGACGAGGCCGTCGGCTGCGTCAGCAGTGCAAAGAGCGCGTTCGCATCGGTGGTCGCCCGCAGCTTCGCCGCAGTCGCCGCATCGCGCAGCACGCGGGCGATGCGGGCGAGCGCCTTCAGATGGTCCGCACCCGCGCCCTCGGGAGCCAGCAGCACGAACACGAGGTCCACCGGCTCCTCGTCCAGCGCCTCGAAGTCGATCGGCTGGTCGAGCCGGGCGAACAGGCCAAACAGGCGATCGAGCCGCACCAGCTTGCCGTGCGGGATCGCCACGCCGTGGCCGACGCCGGTGGAGCCGAGCCGCTCGCGCTGCAGCAGGGTGTCGAAGATCTCGCGCTCCGGCAGGCCGGTGAGGGCCGCGGCGCGCTCCGACAGCTCCTGGATCGACTGCTTCTTGCTCGCCACCTTGAGTGCGGGGACGATACCCTCCACCGAGAGAAGGTCGCTCAGGTCCATAGGGATCCTCCCGAATCGGGTGCGGCCGGAGCGCGCCGTTCCCGATATGATTCAAGGCCGGTGCCAACCGGGATATGATCGAGCGGCAATCGCTGGGATTTCGCGCAGGCGCGACCGCGAGGGCAGCTGACGACAGGCGCGAGATGCACGGCGGTCAGCCGCCGTTGCCGGTCAGCGCCGGGTCGACCCAGCCGATGTTGCCGTCCGCCCGGCGATAGACGACGTTCAGCCCGCCGTGGGCGGCGCTGCGGAACACCACGACCGGCGCCTCGCTGAGATCGAGCTCCATCACCGCCATGCCGACGGTGAGGGTGCGCACCCGCGTCGCGGTCTCGGCGACGATCACCGGCGCATAGTCGGCGGCCACCTCCTCCTCCTCCAGCGGCGAGACGAGCACGTAGCTCGCCGCCTCGAAGGCGGGCTCGCTCGCCGAGGCGCCGGTCGGGCGCGCCTTCAGCTTGCGCTTGTAGCGGCGCAGCCGCTTGTCGATGCGCTCGGCCGCCTGGTCGAAGCACTGGTTCGCATCCGCCGCATTGGCCGACGTCTGCAGCACCACGCCGGTGTCGAGGTGGAGGGCGCATTCGGTGCGGAAGCCCGAGCCCTCCTTCTCGACAGTCGCGTGACCAGTATAGCCGCCATCATAATACTTGCGGACGATCTCCTCGATGCGGGTCTCGATGCGCCCGCGCAGGGCCTCGCCGATGTCGACGTTCTTGCCGGAGACCCGAAGGGGGGAAGCCCGAAGTGTCATGTGATCCTCTGGTGGGCTCGGAGCGGCAGTGCCGGCTCCCGGATGGTGGCCGCCGGCGGCTGCTCTCTCCGCCTGGCCTCTCGTCCCACGTCGACGCCCCGGTCTCGACCGGTTGTCGGTCCGCGGTGTCCGGACCGTCCGTCGCGGCGGCGTTCTAGCGCGGCCGGTGCCGCGCTTCAAGCCGTCGCACGTACTGTCCAAGCCGACTGTAGAGTGCTTTTCCGCGCAAGGGAAACGCCCCGCGGCGGCCGCAACGCCGCCCCCGTGTCCGGTTCAGCCGCTGCGGGCGAGGCCGCGCTTCTCCCGCCGTCGCTCGACCGAGGACGGGATGCGCATCGATTCCCGATACTTGGCGACGGTGCGGCGGGCGATGTCGACGCCGCCTTCGCGCAGCGCCTGCACGATCGCGTCGTCCGACAGCACGTCGTCGGTCGGCTCCGCATCGATCAGCTGGCGGATACGGTGGCGAACCGATTCCGCCGAATGCGCATCGCCGCCGTCGGAGGCGGCGATGGAGGAGGTGAAGAAGTACTTCAGCTCGAAGATGCCGCGGGTCGTCGCCATGTATTTGTTGGCGGTGACGCGGCTGACCGTCGATTCGTGCATGCCGATCTCGTCGGCGACGGTACGCAGGTTGAGCGGCTTCAGGTGGGCGACACCGTGCTGCAGGAATGCCGACTGCTGGCGGACGATCTCGGTCGCCACCTTGAGGATGGTGCGCGCCCGCTGGTCGAGGCTCTTCACCAGCCAGTTGGCGGTCTGCAGGCAATCGGACAGGTAGGCCCGGTCGCCCGGTCCCTTGGCGGCGCGGGCGACGGTCGCATAATAGCTGCGGTTGACGAGCACGCGCGGCAGCGTCTCGGCATTGAGCTCGATCCGGAAGCCGCCGTCCTGCGCCGGGCGCACCACCACGTCCGGCACCACCGTCGGCACCGCGGCACCGCCGAAGGCGTGGCCGGGCTTCGGGTCGAGCCGCTTCAGCTCGGCCAGCATCTCGGCGAGGTCCTCGTCGTCGACCCGGCAGAGCCGCCGCAGCGCCGGATATTCGCGGCGCGCCACGAGGTCGAGGTTGGCGATGAGGACCTGCATCGCCGGGTCGTAGCGGTCCTTGTCCTTCAGCTGCAGAGCGAGGCATTCGGCGAGGTCGCGCGCCGCGATGCCGGCCGGCTCGAGGCCCTGCAGCACCGCGATCAACTCCCCGACAACGGCCTCGCTGGTGCCGAGCTGGGCGGCCGTCGCGGCGATGTCGATGCGCAGGTAGCCGGCCTCGTCGAGGCTGTCGACGAGGAACTGGCCGATCAGCCGGCGGGCCGGGTCGGAGATGACCAGCGCCAGCTGGTCGAGCAGGTGCTCGCGCAGGCTGATCTCGCCGGCGATATAGGCCTCGAGGTCGGCGTCCTCGCCGCCACGGGCCGCAGCACTCCACGGGTCGCCGGAGAGGCGGCCGGGGTCGATCGCGCCGGCACCGGTATCGTCTGGGAAGAGCTCGGAGAGCGACACGTCGACCTCGGCGGTGCGCTCCGGGCCGGTGGTGCCCGCATCCATGCCGGCCGGCTCCGGCGGCTCGCGGTCGCCACCGCCGTCGGCGTCCTCGCCGGCGCCGGCGCCATCGGCGGCGTCGCGCTCCTGGTCCGGCGATGCGGGGGCCGGCGGCTCCTCCTCGCGCTCGAGCAGCGGGTTGCGCTCGAGCTCGGTCTCGACGAAGGCCACCAGATCGAGGTTCGACAGCTGCAGGAGCTTGATCGCCTGCATCAGCTGCGGCGTCATCACCAGCGACTGGGTCTGTCGGAACTCGAGCTTGGGTGCGAGGGACATGGGCTCTTCGGTCGCCGGCGCCTTGGTCCGGTTCTTGCTTCGGACGCTACCCCACCTTACGACCTTATTGCGCCGGCGCCATCCCTCAAAGCGTGAAGCGCTCACCAAGGTAAAGACGGCGCACGTCCGGATCGGCGACGATGTCGGCGGGCAGACCCTCGGTCAGCACCGTGCCGGCGGCGATGATATAGGCGCGGTCGATCAGGCCGAGAGTCTCGCGGACATTGTGATCGGTGATCAGGACGCCGATGCCGCGCGCCGTCAAATGGCGCACCAGCGCCTGGATGTCGCCGACGGCGATCGGGTCGACACCGGCGAAGGGCTCGTCGAGCAGCATGAAGGCCGGACGACCGGCCAGCGCGCGGGCGATCTCGACGCGCCGCCGCTCGCCACCGGAGAGCGCCGTCGCCGGCTGCTCGGCGAGATGCTCGAGGCGGAACTCGGAGAGCAGCGCGGCGAGCTCCGCCTCGCGCCGGCGCTTGTCGGGCTCCGCCACCTCGAGCACGGCGCGGACGTTTTCCTCCACCGTCATGCCGCGAAAGATCGAGGCTTCCTGCGGCAGGTAGCCGATGCCGAGGCGGGCGCGCCGGTACATCGGCAGCTCCGTCATGTCGAAGCCGTCGAGGGTGATGCGGCCGCGGTCCGGCCGGATCAGGCCGGTGATCATATAGAAGACGGTGGTCTTGCCGGCGCCGTTCGGCCCGAGCAGGCCGACCGCCTCGCCGCGCCCGACGGCGAGGCTGACGTCGCGCACCACCTCGCGGCGGCGGTAGCTCTTCGCCACGCCGGTGACGACCAGGCGATCGGCGCCCTCGGCCGCGGACACGGTTGCGGAAGCCGTTTCGCGGCGGCCGGTCGGCGCGCCGCCCCGCGGGGGCAACTTCGAAGGATCGACGGGGCGTTGCATCAGCTCGATCGGGCACGCGCCGGCCGTCGCCGGAGCGACGGCAGAGCGGGGAGAAGGGAAGCGCCGGTCAGTTGCCGGCGGGCTTGGTCTCGCTGCCGGGGGTGAGCAGCATCTGCACGCGGCGGTTCGTCGACAGCACCCGGGCGCGGCCGGTCTGCATCTCGACCAGCAGCCGATCGCCGCGCACGACGTTCTTGCCCTGGGTGAGGACGACGTCGCCCCGCAGCTCCAGGATTTCCGTCTTGCCGTCATAGGTGGCGGAATCGCCCGAGGCGGACTGGTCCTTGGAGGTGACGAGCACCTTGCCGGTCGCCTCCAGCCGGTCGATCTCCTGCGAGCCGGCGACGGGTGCCGCCGGCGCGCTTGCCGCCGGCGCGGCAGCGGGGGCGCTCGCCGCGCCGGCCGCCGCTGCGGCTTCGGCCGCCGCCTTCTTCTTCTTGCCTTCGCCGCCGCCTTCGCCACCGGCAGCCTGGCCGCCGCCCACATAGTGGACCACCAGCTTGGCGGTCTCGAGCGTCGTCTCGCCCTGCTTGACGACGACGTCGCCGGTGAAGATGGCCACACCCTCCTTGTCGCGCACCTCGAGCTCGCGGGCCTCGATCTGGATCGGGCCGCCGTCGCTGCCGCCGAAGCCGGAGAAGCCCCCGGCGGTCTGGGCATGCGCCGCTGCGGGCAGGGAAACGGCGAGGACGAGGGAGGCGAGGGCGGCGTGCCGCCACGGGGTCGGGATCATGGGCGTTTCTCCGCGGCAGCCGGGTCGAGGGTGAGTTTGACGCCGTCCTTGAAGACGATGCCGGTGCCGTCGCCGCTGGCTTCGGCACTGCCGGCGCTGATCTTGCCTCGTGGACCGTCGATCGTCAGCGGTGAATCGCTCACCACGAGGCCGGTCTTGAGGTCGATGTCGGCCGTGGTGAACGAAGCCTCCTCGCCGTCGCTCGATTCGAGGGTGATGCCCTCGGAGAGCTTCAGCCGCTCGACCTCGCTGTCGTACTGGCCGCGAATAGCTTTCAGCACCACCCAGCCACCGTTCGGCAGCGTGATGCGCGCGTCGATGCCGTCGAGCTCGATCAGCTTCGGATTGGTCAGGCTCTGCACCGCCCGCGCGGCGGTGATGTCGTAGGAGCGGTCGCCGTCGTGGCCGGAGAGCTTCGGGTTCGCCATCACGAGGCCCTCGGTCGACACGCCGACATCGCCGAGGTCGATGCCGGGCAACAGCGAGGGCGCCACCATCGCCCCGGCGAAGCCGGCAATGATGACGAAGGCTGCCGCCGGCAGCAGCCAGCGCAGCCGGCGCACCACGCGGCTGTGGCCGGACGAGACGCGGCGGGCGTTGATGCGGCGCGGGTCGTCGGCGCGCTGCGGCGGCGAGACGCCGCCGATGCCGGCATGCGCCGACGGCGGGTCGTTCCGCGGCGTTGCGGTGACGGCAGGCGCAAGGGAGGTCACGGTCCGCTCGCTCATCGCCCTCGTCCGGAGCCCCCGGGCTCCTCGTGGCCTCGACCGGTCGCCGGCGTCATGGTCGCGCGGTCAGCAGCGCGACCTCGGGAACGCCACGTCCGCAACAGCGTGCCCGATGACGCGGACCCCGGTGGTCACACCCTATATGGCGCTTTTCGCCGCCGCGTGCGACCCCCCGCGGCCACCCTCACGAGTGAGCGAAGATGTCCTCTTCCGGCCAGCCCGCAAGGTCGAGCGTGACGCGGGCGGGCAGGAAGTCGAAGCAGGCCTGCGCCAGTGCCGCCCGGTCCTCGCGCGCCAGCCGCCGCTCGAGCTCGGTGCGCACCGCGTGCAGATGCAGCACGTCGGAGGCGGCATAGGCGATCTGCGGCTCGGACAAGGTCTCGGCGGCCCAGTCGGAGCTCTGCTGCTGCTTGTAGATGTCGACGCCGACGAGGTCCTTCAGGAGATCCTTCAGGCCGTGGCGGTCGGTGTAGGTGCGCACCAGCCGCGAGGCGATCTTGGTGCAGAACACTGGTGCCGGCATGACGCCGAAGGAGTGCTTCAGCAGGCCCATGTCGAAGCGGGCATAATGGAACACCTTCAGCACTTTGGGGTCGGTGAGCAGGGCCGTGATGTGCGGCGCCTCGCGCTGGCCCTTGGCGATCTGCACGACGTCGGCGGTGCCGTCGCCCGGCGACAGCTGCACGACGCACAGCCGGTCGCGGTGCGGGTTGAGGCCGAGCGCCTCGGTGTCGATGGCGACGACGTCGCCATAGCGGTCGAGGTTCGGCAGGTCGCCGTGATAGAGCCGGTTGGTCATGGCACCGTCGCTCGCCGCGGGCGCCGAGCGCAGGCGCGCGTCGACGGTCGCGAAGGGGGGAAGGAGGGTCGACCGGTGCATAACACCGCAGCCCGGCGGGAGTCGAGGCGCTGGGCCGGCACCAGCTGCCCCGCCGACCGTCCCGGCTGCCGCCCTCCGGTCAGGGAAAGCGCACCCGCACGCCGAGGCGCAGCTGGTGGACGGCGACGTCGTCGAGCTTGACGCGCCCGCGCCCGCCGCCGCCGCCGACCGCCGTGCGCCCGGTCTCGGCCGAGCCCAGCGCGAGGTAGCGGTAGCCGGCGTCCAGCGTCACGGTCTCGCTGACGTCGAAGCCGACGCCGCCGGCGAGCGCCCAGGCGAAGTTCCAGCCGTCGGCGTCGGGCCGCTTGCCGGTGCGGCCGTCGGGGCGCGTCGTCCGCCAATTCGTCGCCTCGATGCGCGACACGCCGATGCCGCCGCCGACATAGGGGCGCACCACCCCATCGAACTCGACATAGGCGTTGAGCAGGGCCGCCAGCGCCGAGACGTCGGCACGCTCGCGGGTGAAGCCGCCACCGGCGCAGCCGGCGCAGACGGAGCGGGCCGAAAAGCTCGCCCCGCCGACAGCGTCGAGTGTCGCGTCTGTGCGCAGCCAGCCGCCGAAATCGTAGCCGATGCCGGCGCCGAAGGTGATGGCCGGGTCGATCGCGGGCGAGCGGAAGCGGCCGACCGGGGCGGCGAGGCGGACCGATGGGGTGGCGAACAGCGCTGCGCCAATGTCGCCGCGCACATAGAGGCCGGCGCGCGAACCGTCCTCGGGCAGGATGTCGTCGTCGTGCTGCAGCTCCGGCGCCTGGCCGTCCGCCGCCGGCGCCGGACCGTCCGCCGTCGGTGCCTGGCCATCCGTCGCCGGTTCCGGTTGGGCCATGGCCATCGCCGGCAGGGCCTCGGGCTCGGCGATCGCGGGATCGTCCGCCACCGGCAAATCGTCCGCCGTCGGCCAATCGTCCGCCGTCGGCCAGTCGTCCATGGCCGGCAGATCCGCCGTCGCCGGCGGGGCCGCCTCAGCGTTCGCTGCGGCGATCGCGCGGGCGACGACGTCGTCGGCCGGTCCGACCGACAGCGTGCCCGCCACGGCCGGTGCCGCGAACATCAGCGACAGGACGATGAGAACGCGGCTCGCATGGCGCGACGAGGGCATCGAGGTCGGCTCCGGGCGGGGCATCGGGCAAGGCCCCGCGGTCGACGCCACGCTGCCCCGGCAACCCTTAAGGCGCCGTTAACCACATCCCTTAACCACGTCCCTTAACCACGTCTCTCGGTCGGCGACCGAAGCTCACGCCGCGAGGAACCGTGCGCGTGAAACGCGCGTGGGCTGGGCCTCGCCGTTGCGTTCGGCACCATCGCCGAGCACCCGGCGCCGACCATCAGCCGGCTATCGCTCGCTGAGGGGCCGGCCGCTGAGGCCGCGTGGGCCGAAGGCGAGGATGAGCACGAGGTTCGCGGTGAGCGCCGCGGCGATGGTGGCGAGCACCGCCAGGGTGCCGGCGGCGTGGAGGAGCGGCAGCAGGGCGAGGGGCGCGAGACCCGAGCCGATCCGGTTCGCCGACCACGCGGTGGCGGTGGCGGTGGTGCGCGCCACCGTCGGGAAGAGTTCCGTCGCGTAGACGCTGAGGATCGGCCCGTACATCGCCCCGACGAGATTGAAGGCGGCGGCGGCGACGAGCGCGACGCTGCACAGCGTCAGCGCCGTGCGCCGTTCCAGCCGATCGGCGAACGACGAGGCGAGCAGCGCTCCAGTGGCGGCGCCGAAGCCGGCGAGGCCGATGAAGAGGAGCGAACTGCGGACGTCCCAGCCCTTGGCGAGGAGGATCGCCCCGGACACCAGCGGAAAGCCGAGCGTCGCCCAGGCCCTCAGCAGGTAGACCGCGGCGAGGAGGGCGACGCGCCGCCAATAGGCCGGCGTATAGGCGGCGGCGCCCGGCGGCCCCTGGCTCGGCGCGAGGACCGACGACGGGTGCGCGACCGAGAGCGCCAGGAACGGCGCGGTGGTGGCCGCTTCGGCGCCCGGCTCGACGGCCGGCCGGGTGGCTGCGGAAGGCGGCGCCGCCGCCGTGGCTGCGAAAGGCGGCGCCGCCGCCGTGGCTGCGAAAGGCGGCGCCGCCGCCGTGGCTGCGAAAGGCGGCGCCGCCGCCGTGGCTCCGGCGTCTCGCCGTCGCGCCGCCGATTGCTCGAAGCGGCGGCAGGCGGCCTCGGCCTCGTCTGCGCGGCCGGCGACGGCCAGCCAGCGGGGCGATTCCGGCACCAGACTGAAGAGCACGGCGCCGATCGCCGCGAGGATCGCCCCGCCGACGAGGGACCAGCGCCAGCCTTCGAGGCCGAGGGGAGAAAACGGTGTCATCAGATGGACGAACAGGATCACCGCCGGCCAGCCGAGCAGGCCGAGCGCGTCGGCGGCGAGGATCACGGTGCCGCGCCGGCGCGGTGGCAGGATGTCCGCGAGGAAGGCCGTCATCAGTGGCGGATAGGCACCGAGCGCCATGCCGGAGAGGAAGCGGTAGGCGATGAGACCCGCGTCGGTGTCGCTCAGCCCGGCGAGGAGCGAGGGCAGCGCCAGGAGGACAAGCGAAACCTGCAGCGCCAGCCGGCGACCGGCGCGGTCGGCGAGGATGCCGAAGAGCGGCGCCCCAATCGCCCCACCGAGGAACACCGAGCCGATCAGGACGCCGAGCTGGGCCGGTGGGAGCGCGTGCGGCGGTGCCGAGAAGACGACTGACAGGGCGCCGTTGAGGGCGAGCTCGGCGACGTCGACGAAGAGCCCGAAGCCGCAGAGCAGCGCGACGAGGAGGTGCAGCCGCGTCACCGGCAGCCGGTCGAGGCGCGCGGCGATGTCGTCCGGCCGGTTCACGGCTTCGGTTCTGCAGGCCGGCGCGGGAGACGCGGCGGGGCGGGGGATCCGGCGACCGGCGGAGCGCCGGCCGGGTCGACGGTGCCGTAGAGGATGGCAGCGCACATGTTGCGATAGCGCGTGGCGAGCTCACTCGCCGACGCGGCCGGCCGCGACTGGTTCACGCCGCGGGCACCGTCGGCAAGGATCTGGGCGAGGTCGGCGGGGGACGGCTCCGGCCTCAGCGCGAAGAGACCGCACTCGGCCATCTCGGCGAGGAGCTCGGCGAACCCGGCCTGAAAGGTGCGGGCCGAGTCGTCCATGATGTCCCGGCAGCGGCGGAAAGCCTGGTCGTTGATCTCGAGGGCGTGGGGCGAGGCCGCCAGGCGGCGGCGATTGTCGCCGTAGCGGACGTCGACGAGGGTGGTGACGACGTCGATCGCGTCGCCGCTCGCCTCGAGAACCCCCCGCGCGGCGGCGAAGCCGGCGGTGACGGCGGCCTCGTTGGAATGGCGCAGCCAGAAGCGGAACGCCTCCTCCTTGCTGCTGAAGTGGTGGTAGAGCGCCCGCCGCGTCAGCCCGCAGACCGAGGCGATGGTGCTCATCGTCAGGTGTTCGTAGCCGTGCTCGAGAAAGGCGCGGCGAAGGCCGGCGGCAAGCCGTTCGTGCAATGTCATGCGATCGAGGCTCATTGCCCATATTGCTCATGAACGAGAAATATGAGAAGTCATTTCCGTGTGGGGGGGGGCCGAGGGAGCCCACCTGCACGCTCAGGAGAAACGTCCTCTCAGGGGAGCGCAAGAGGGCACATCGACCGACGGGTCGAGCCGTCAGGCGCTCGGGCGACGCTCAGTGAGGCGTGCCCATGGCCGACCAGAGGGCGTGGCGCGCGTGGCCTCGGCCCTGCCGGTCTGAGATCTCCTTCCGGCGCTGGCGCCGGAAGGACCCCGATCCATGCCTGCCTTCATCCGGCGGGCCGCCGATTGATGTTTTCGACGCTGCGGGACCGCGACACGATTCGCTCCTCGCGTCTGCGGACAGGGAAGACGCACATGGCCTCGACGACGATGACGATCGCCGACTTCATGGCTCAGGTCAGCTATGGCGGCGAGTACATCATTGCCGACACGGCGGCGAACTTCGCCGCGCTCGCCGCGGCCGACATCACCACCATCGGGGCCGCCGGCGTGCCGGTGAGCTTCGACGTCGCCGAGGACGCGGCGACGGTGTCGGTGGCGCAGGTCCAGGCGATGGTCACGGCGGGCATCGCCTTCGCCGCCGGCGACACGGTCACCCTCGCCGCCACGGCGACCGATCTCGCCGCGGCGAGCGGCGATTTCCTCGCCTTCTTCGAGGCCGGAATCGACGTCATCGACGTGACGTCGGGGACGCTGCGCGTGCCGCTCGCCGACGTACTCGCCGCGATCGAGGCCGGGCTGACCTTCGCCGACGCGGTGACCGTCACCGGCGACGACGACTATCTCAAGACGCTGACGCCTCAGCAGCTGCAGGCGCTGGCCGACGCCGGCGTGACGACGCTCAGCGGCAATTTCGTCTTGTCATACGGCTGGGCCGTGGCGGCGATGGATGCCGGTCTGACGTTTCAAGGGGGCCTCGTCGTCGTCGAAGCGTTCCCGAGCGATTGGGTCGATCCGGATTTCGCGGCCCTCTACGCGGCCGGCGTTCGCTGGATCCAGGCCACCGGCGGCCTCGCCGTGTCCGTGGCCGACGCCCTCGACGCCACCCAGCATTTCGGCGGGGGCAAGCTCTACGCCTTCACCGGCGTCTTAGCCGTCGTGGCGTCCCCGGAAGACCTGGCGCAGACCAGCGCCGCGGACATCGCGAGCCTTTACACCCTCGGCAATTTCCGGGCGTTCAGGGCGTCATCGCCGACGGACATGTTCGAGCTGAGCTTCGACCAGGCTGCCGCACTGCGTCCATTCTCGTTTCCGAACGGCTATCTCACCGTCGAGATCCAGTCCGACGACCCGCTGTCACTCGATCTCGCCGACGCCGGCGTGCAGTTCGTCCTCGCGAGCGGCATGACCTTCGCCGACGATTTCGTCGCGACACTCACCGCCAATGCGAGCACGCTCGCCGCCTCGATCGCGACCTACTACGACGAGATCGCCGCCTCCGGCATCGACGCGATCGAATGCACCAACGGCACGGCGGAGCTCTCGCTCCTCCAGGCCGAGACCCTCGCCGACGCCGGCGTGAGCTTCGACGGCGCCTTCCGGCTCGTGATCAGCAGGTCCGAGTTCGACGACGCCGTCGCCGCGTACCCGGACCTCGCCGCGGCCGGCATCGACACCCTCGCCTTCGAGGGCGAATCGGCCAGCCTCACCGTTGCCGAGGCCCAGGCGGCGATCGCCGCCGGCGTCGTCTTCGCCAACGGCGACACGATCACGCTCGCCGACACGGGGGCGAACCTTGCCGGCCTCTCCGCCGCCGACATCGCCAGCCTCGCCGCCGCGAATGTCGACCGGATCAACGCGACGGACGATACGCTGACCCTGAGCCTCGCCCAGTCGAACGCCTACGCGGCGGCGGGCATCACGTTCGCGGGCGGCGACACGATCACGCTCGCTGACACGGGGGCCGCGCTGGCCGGTCTGTCGACGGGCGACATCGCCGACCTCGCCGCTGCCGGCATCGACCGGATCAACGCGACGGATGATGCGCTGACCTTGAGCCTCGCCCAGGTGAACGCCTACGCGGCGGCGGGCATCGCGTTCGCCGGTGGCGACACCGTCACGCTCGAGCTCACCCAAGCCGAGTTCGCCGCGCTGTCGGCAGAGGACATCGCCGACCTCGCCGCGCGCCGCGTCGACGTCATCACCGGCGCTGGCGACGCGCTGACGGCGTCGCTCGCGCAGGCGCAGGCGATGCTCGACGCCGGCCTCGTCTTCGCCGCCGGCGACGACGTCACGCTCGCCGGCACGGCCGCGTCTCTCTCCTCGGCGAGCGGCGACTTCCTCGCCTTCCGGCAGGCGGGCGTCGACGAGATCGACGTGACGTCGGGCTCGCTCAACGTCCCTCTCAGCGACGTCCTGGCGGCGATCGAGGCGGGGCTGACGTTCGCCGACCCCGTCACCGTCAGCGCCGACAGCGCCGATTTCCGGGCGCTCGATCCCGCCGCTTTCCAGACGCTCGCCGATGCGGGAATCACGGCGCTGCGCTCGACCGACGCCGACGAATTCTTCCGCGCCGACTTCGAGACCGCCGAGGCGATCGCCGGCGCCGGCCTCCAGGTGGACGCGCCCTTTCGCTTGATCACCGCGTCGGGGAGTGACGTCGCCGGAGCCGACCTCGAAGCCCTGAGCGACGTCGGTTTCCACGGGTTCGAAATCACCGGCCCGATGCAGATTTCCGGCGCGCAGGCCGTTCAGCTCCTCCAGGACTTCGGTGTGACGAAGGTCGACTGGAGCGCCACCTGGACCATCGAGGTGGATCAGGCGTCGATCGACGCCCTCGTTGCGCTGAGCTCGCCCCTGCACGCCTACGGCATCGACCGCCTGACGGCGGATGCGGGGACGGTGCTGGAGATCGATCTCGCCGGGGCACTGAAGCTCGTCGGGGTGCTTTTCTCCGAGGGTCTCTCCGCCGAGATCCAGTCGGGCGGGCCGCTTTCCCTCGCTCTCGATTTCAACACCAATTCGATCTTTGCGCACGGAGCGATGACGTTCGCCGACGATTTCGTCGCGACGCTCACCACCAACGCGAGCAACCTCGCCAACTTCATCACCTTCCTTTACGAGGACATCGCCGCCTCCGGCATCGACGTCATCGAGGCGACCTCCGGCACGGCGGTGCTCACGCTGAACCAGGCGTCGACGATGCTCGCCGCCGGCATCGAGTTCGACGGCACGTTCCGGCTCGTCGTCGATGCCAACAGCTCCAGCTACAACACGGCGTCCGCCTCGTTCGCGGACCTCGCCACGGCGGGCATCGACCAGGTCGGCTTCTCGGGCGGCGCGATGAGCCTCACGCTGGCGCAGGTGCAGGCGGCGATCGACGCCGGCCTCGTCTTCGCCAACGGTGACACGGTCACGCTGGCCGACACGGGCGCGACCCTCGCCGGCCTCTCCGCCGCCGACATCGCCGCTCTCGCCGCCGCGAACGTCGACCGGATCAACGCGACGGACGATACGCTGACCCTGAGCCTCGCCCAGGCGAACGCCTATGCGGCGGCGGGCATCACGTTCGCCGGTGGTGACACGATCACGCTCGCCGACACGGGGGCCACACTGGCTGGTCTGTCGGCGAATGCGATCGCTGACTTCGGCGCTGCGGGTATCGACCGCATCAACGCGACGGACGATACGCTGACCCTGAGCCTCGCCCAGGCAAACGCCTATGCGGCGGCGGGCATCACGTTCGCCGGCGGCGACACCATCACGCTCGCCGACACGGGGGCCACACTGGCCGGCCTGTCAACGGCCGCCATCGCGGCCCTCGGCGCGGCGGGCATCGACCGGATCGACGCCACGGACAATACGCTGACCCTGAGCCTCGCCCAGGCGAATGCCTATGCGGCAGCGGGCATCACGCTCACCAACGGCGACGCGATCACGCTCGCCGACACGGGAGCTACACTCGCCGGTCTGTCGGCGAGCGCCATCGCGGCCCTCGGCACGGCGGGCATCGATGCCATCGACGCGACGGACGACGCGCTGACCTTGAGCCTCGCCCAGGCGAACGCCTACGCGGCAGCGGGCATCGCGCTCGCCGGCGTCGACACCATCACGCTCGCCGACACGGGGGCCACGCTCGCCGGCCTGTCGACGGGCGCGATCGCAACCCTCGGCGCGGCGGGCATCGACCGCATCGACGCGACGGACAATGCGCTGACCTTGAACCTCGCCCAGTCGAACGCCTACGCGGCGGCGGGCATCACGTTCGCGGGCGGCGACACCGTCACGCTCGAGCTCACCCAGGCCGAGTTCGCCGCGCTGTCGGCCGAGGACATCGCCGACCTCGCCGCGCGCCGCGTCGACGTCATCACCGGCGCTGGCGACGCGCTGACGGCGTCGCTCGCGCAGGCGCAGGCGATGCTCGACGCCGGCCTCGTCTTCGCCGCCGGCGACG
>JAESGX010000173.1_pt1 | contig 48152 bp, 44 predicted proteins | sample 9269801 | NCBI WGS metagenome assembly JAESGX01 (sample SAMN16773122, study PRJNA677054) | algae metagenome | isolation source: Pleurocapsa minor GSE-CHR-MK-17-07R and co-occurring heterotrophs from wet... | place: USA: Lower Calf Creek Falls, Grand Staircase Escalante National Monument, UT ... | reverse complement strand
CGGCGCGATGCGGGCGTCGCGGAGGTTGCGCGCCACCCCCGTCTCTTCGATGTAGCCCATGCCGCCGTGCACCTGGATGCCGAGCGAGGCGACCTCGACGCCGATGTCGGTCGGATAGGCTTTCGCCACCGGCGTCAACAGGTTGGCGCGCTCCTGCCAGTGTCGCTGGTCGTCACCTTCGGCAGAGCCGGCGCGGTCGATCGCCACGGCACAGGCATAGACGATGGCGCGGGCGGCCCGCGTCAGGGCGCGCATCGTCAGCAGCATCCGCCGCACGTCCGGGTGCTCGATGATCGGGCTCATGCCGCCGCCGTCCCAGCGCGGCGACCGGCCCTGGTGGCGCTCATTGGCGTAGGCGATCGCCTGCTGGGTCGCCCGCTCGGCGATCGCCACGCCCTGGATGCCGACCTGCAGGCGGGCGTTGTTCATCATCGTGAACATGCACTTGAGGCCCTGGTGCGGCTCGCCGACGAGATAGCCGACCGCGCCTTCGCCGCCGTCGCCGAAGCCCATCACGCAGGTCGGCGAGGCATGGATGCCGAGCTTGTGCTCGATCGAGCGGCAGACGACGTCGTTGCGCGCGCCCAGGCGGCCATCGGCCTCGACGAGGAACTTCGGCACCAGGAACAGCGAGATGCCCTTGGTGCCGGCGGGCGCGTCCGGCAGCCGGGCGAGCACCAGGTGGATGATGTTGTCGGTGAGGTCGTGCTCGCCGAAGGTGATGTAGATCTTCTGGCCGAACACCCGGTAGCTGCCGTCTGCCGCCGGCTCGGCGCGGGCCCGCAGCGCCGCGAGGTCGGAGCCCGCTTGCGGCTCGGTCAGGTTCATCGTCCCCATCCATTCGCCGGAGACGAGCTTGTCGAGGAAGACGCCCCGCAGCGCCGGCGAGGCGTGCGCAACCATCGCCTCGATCGCGCCGATCGTCAGCGTCGGCCCGAGCCCGAAGGCGAGAGCGCCGGAGTTCCACATCTCGAAGGTTGCGACTCCGAGCGCGATCGGCAGCCCCTGGCCGCCGTGCTCCGGGTCGGCGACGAGCCCGTTCCAGCCCGCCTCCCGCCAGTCGCGATAGGCCTCCTTCCAGCCCGGCGGCGTCGTCACCACCCCGGCCTCGAAGCGGGCGCCGACGCGGTCGCCGACGGCGTCGAGCGGCGCCACCTTGTCGGTGGCGAAGCGGCCGGCCTCGGTCAGCACGGCATCGATGAGATCGTCCGAGAGGTCGCCCACCGCGCCCGCCGCCATCGCGTCTCGGAGGCCGGCGACGTGGCGCAGCGTGAAGGCGATCTCCTCGACCGGTGCCCGGTAAGCCATGCGCGTGTCTCCTTGCGTCCGCTGCGCCGGCTTGACGCTCCGGTCGCGATCACCGACAGGTGCCGAATCCCGTCGCGGTGCTTGGCGACAAGCCCTGGCGGCAACTCTAGGCGAGCCCATGTCCGCATCCAAGGCGGCGCCGACGCCGGTGCCCGCACCCCCGCCGAAGGTCATGCCCGCGCGCCTCGACGCGGCGACGTTGCTCGCCGACCCGGCGCGGCTCGCGGCAGCGGTCGCCGTGCTCGCCCGCGGCGGCCTCGTCGCCGTGCCGACCGAGACCGTCTACGGCCTCGCCGCCGACGCGACCAGCCCCGCCGCCGTCGCGGCGATCTACGCCGCCAAGGGCCGGCCGTCGAAGAACCCGCTGATCGTCCATTGTGCCGACCTCGCCGAGGCCGACCACCACGGCATCCTCGCCGGCGCCGCGCGGCGGCTCGCCGAAGCCTTCTGGCCGGGACCGCTGACGCTGGTGGTGCCGCGCCGGCCGGGATCACCGGTGGCGGCGGCCGTGACGGCCGGTCTCGACACCGTGGCGCTGCGCGTGCCCGACGCACCGGTGGTGGCGGCGCTCGCCCGTGCCCTCGGCCGCCCGCTCGCCGCCCCGAGCGCCAACCGTTCCGGCCGCGTCAGCGCCACCGACGCCGACGCCGTCGAGGCCGAGCTCGGCGGCACGGTCGATCTCGTCATCGATGGCGGCCCATCGGCGATCGGTGTCGAATCCACCATTGTCGCCGTCGACGCCGGCGGCGCCCGGCTGTTGCGCGCCGGCGGCCTGGCGGCCGAGGCGATCGAGGCGGTGCTCGGCGCCCCCCTCATCCGCCCGCAGAGCGACGGCGAGCGGCCGACCGCACCGGGCCAACTGCCCTCCCACTACGCGCCCCGCGCCGCGCTGCGCCTGGAGGCGACCGACGTCCAGCCCGGCGAGGCACTGCTCGCCTTCGGCCGCCGCCTGCCGCCCGGCGCCGACGCGGCGGTGGCGGTCTATCAGCTGAGCGAGCGCGGCGACCTCGTGGAAGCCGCCCGCAATCTCTTCGCCGGCCTGCGCAACCTCGATGCCAGCGGGGTGGCGACGATCGCGGTGATGGCGCTGCCGGCCGGCGGCCTCGGCGAGGCGCTCGCCGACCGCCTCAGTCGCGCCGCCGCCCCGCGCCCGGGGACGCACGGTGAATCGTCTTGAGCGGTCGGCCCCCCCGCGCTAGACGAGGCCTCCTCCCGCCGGAAGGCCACCGATGACCGACCAGACATCGCCCCCCGACAGCCCGCCGCGCACCGTCAGCGCCGCGATCCTGGTGATCGGCGACGAGATCCTGTCGGGTCGGACGAAGGACAAGAACATCGGCCATATCGCCGAGTACCTGACGGCGATCGGCATCGACCTCTCCGAGGTTCGGGTCGTGCCGGACGTCGAGGAGCGCATCGTCATGGCGCTGAACGCGCTGCGCGGCGCCTACGACTACGTCTTCACCACCGGCGGCATCGGCCCGACCCACGACGACATCACCGCCGACAGCGTGGCGAAGGCCTTCGGCGTGTCGATCGACGTCGATCCGCGCGCCGTCGCCATGCTGAAGGAGCGCTTCAGCGACACCGAGCTGACGCCGGCGCGGTTGCGCATGGCGCGCATCCCGGCCGGCGCCGACCTCGTGCCGAACGCGGTGTCGAAAGCGCCGGGCTTCCGCATCGGCAACGTCATCGTCATGGCCGGCGTGCCCGCGATCATGCAGTCGATGCTGGACGCCGTCGCCCCGTCGCTGTCGACCGGCCAGAAGATGCTGTCGGAGACGATCGACGCCGGCCTGCCGGAAGGCGCCGTCGCCGAGCCGCTCGGCGCCATCGCCAGGGCGAACCCCGACACGATGATCGGCTCCTACCCCTATTTCGACGGTGCCCGCTACGCCACCCGCCTCGTCGTGCGGGGGCGCGATGCCGACCGGCTTGCCGCCGTCGCCGCCGAGGTCGCCGGCATGGTGGCGACCGTCCGCGCCGCGCTCGGGCAGCCGGCGACGCCCGCCGCCGCCCCTGCCACTCCTCCCGCTGGAGAGACCGCCCGATGACGCCGATGCTGCCCGGAGCCGAGAAGGCCTTCCCGGTCTCCTGGGACCAGTTCCACCGCGACTGCCGTGCGCTCGCCTGGCGGCTCGGCAGCCAGGGCACCTGGCAGGCGATCGTCTGCGTGACGCGCGGCGGCCTGGTGCCGTCGGCGATCATCGCCCGCGAGCTCGGCATCCGGCTGATCGAGACGGTCTGCATCGCGAGCTATCACGAGTACAAGGAACAGGGCAGCCTCGTCGTCCTGAAGGACGTCGCCCCGCAGCTGGTCGAGCTCGCCGGCGGCGAGGGCTCGGCGATCCTCGTCATCGACGACCTCGTCGATACCGGCCAGACGCTGCGCATCGTCCGCGACATCCTGCCGAAGGCGCACATCGCCACCGTCTACGCCAAGCCGCAGGGCCGGCCGCTGGTCGACACCTTCATCACCGAGGTGTCGCAGGACACCTGGATCTACTTCCCCTGGGACCTCGGCCTGACCTTCCAGGCGCCACTCTCGGGCTCGAAGGCCTGACCGCTGCGCGGCGGCGGGGTCGCGAACTCGGATCACGGATCACAGATCACGGATCTTGGAGTGTCCGCCCCGATTGCCGCGCCGATCACGGCTCCATGATCACGGATCACGTTTGCGCGGACAGCGCCGACCCGCGATTGCTACCATTCCACATCCATCACACAGTTGTCCGGCGGCATTCGCGCCGGGGATGACGCGCGTCACATCGGCCCGCCACGACCGCTGCCATCCTGGCCGTGCGGTCGGGCGACACCCGACGTGGCGTCAAAGGCGGCGCCGTTCCTGACTTCGAGTGCAAGGGATGTGATGCCGATGAACCCCCGTGTGACCGTGTTCTCCACTCCGTCAGCCCGCACCGTGCTCCTCGGGAGCGCGTTGCTGGCGAGCGCGCTTCTCGCCGCTCCGGCGACCGCCGCCCCGCAGGACGAGGTGACGGTGAAGCGCAAGACCGTCAACGCCGTCGTCGCCGACGTCTACAGCTGGTACGATTCCCGCGGCCTGCTGCGCACCGCCGCGCTGAAGCGTCAGGGCGAGGGCAACCCCGGCAACGGCGGCTACGCCGTGCAGATGACCTATCGCCCGAACAAGAACACCACCGTGCGCGCCGACGATCCCGGCGGCAGCGACGGCGGCTTCGGCTACTTCGTCGGCCACGAGGGCTACCGCACCTTCACCAACGACGACTACGGCACGGTCGCCGGCAAGGTCTTCGGCGATGACGACAGCCCGCTCAGCCGCCGCTTCCCGGTGACCGGCGAGGGCAAGGTCGCCAAGAACAAGAAGTCGGCCGCCCACCGCTTCGAGCTGACCTATCCGCGCTACGGCACCCGCACGCCGATCCCGAAGGATCCGAATACCGGCGAATTCGCCGAGAAGACGCCGATCGAGAAGGCCGCCAACAAGAAGTACGAGACGCCGGTGACGATCACCTGGACGTTCGAGGCCGGCCGGGACTTCCCGCGCATCGACACCGCCGTCGATCTCTCCGAGGTGGGTGAGCCGGACCGAGTCAACTTCGACCTGCGCGGCCCCTACGGCGTGCTCGACTTTGACCACGGCAAGGGCCTGGCGGTCGACAAGGTGATGTGGGGCGACCGCTACCACTTCGAGACCACGCAATCTCCGGTGGTGCGCAACACGCCGTGGACGTGGAACGTCGAGAACGCCGGCAACCGCTACACCGCCCTGATCGCCGGCAAGTACGAGATGGGGCTCTACGAGCCGCGGAAGTTCACCAAGTCGATGATCGTGCACAGCTACGCCAACGGCCGCGGCACGACGTCGGAGAACTACCGCTGCGAGGACGCCGACTGGACGCTGCCGTGTGACTGGGAGTGGCCATACCAGTCGCTGCAGTACAGCCTGCCTTACGACGACAACGAGCAGCCGACGACGGGCAAGAAGATCGCCTGGGGCTCCACCGCCTACTACGGCACGGGCGATAGCCTGGAGGAGGTCTTCGACGGCACGGCGTCCTACCCCTTCAACGGTTGGCCGAAGGGCGAGGTGCTCCGCTACAGCGTCTGTGTGGTGCTCGGCATCACCAAGGACGGCGGGCTGACGAAGACGGCAGCAGCGCCGGACAGTCCCCTGACGTGCGCCAAGCAGAACGTCTTCAAGTGACCGTCGCCACCTCGGCGGACAATCACAACGGGAGGCACTCCATGACGAAGGTCCCCACAGCCGCGCTCGCCGCTGCCGCACTTCTGGCGGCGGCGGCCCCCGCCCCCCCGGCAGCCGCGGCCTCTGAGCCCTTTCTCGGCGAGATCATGTTCGTCGCTTTCGGTTTCTGCCCGCGCGGTTGGGCAGACGCCGATGGTCGGTTGTTGGTGATCAACCAGAACCAGGCGCTGTTCGCGCTTCTCGGCACCCGCTTCGGCGGCGACGGCGAGACGACCTTCAAGCTGCCCCACCTGCGCAAGCAGGTGGTGGCGGAGGAGCGACGCGAAGACGGCACCAAGGTGACCCGCGTCCTGCGCCCGTGCATCGCGTTGCAGGGGATCTTCCCTTCGGCGGAGTGACCGCGGGGCCTCAGAACAGCCCGCCATAGAGGGCGCAGAGCTCGGCGGGGTGACGGCCTTCGAGGTGGGCGATTTCGCCGCGCTTCACGCCGGTGAAGCACTCGAGGAAGACCGGCGCGAACCAGCCGGTCACCACCGGGTCGGCGGCCAGCGCATCGAGCGCGGCCCCGAGGCTCGTCGGCAGCCGCACGAGGCCGAGGGCGCGCCGCTCATCTTCGCTCATCTCCTCCGGGTCGCCGACGATCAGCGGCGGCGACGGGGCGCGCCGGCGCAGGCCTTCGAGGCCGGCGCGCACGATCGCCGCCAGCGCCAGATGCGGGTTGGCGGTGGCGTCGGCGGCGCGGAACTCGATGTTGTACTGGCCGGCGGGGTCGCGCCCGCCGATCGTCGTCACCGGGCAGATGCGCAGCGTCGCCTCGCGGTCGCGCTCGGCGAGCGAGGTGTAAGACGCGCTCCAGGTGTGCGGCTTCAGCCGGAGATAGGACGGCACGCTCGAGGCCGTGAAGGCGGTGATCGCCGGCAGGTGGGCGAGCACGCCGGCGCAGAACGCCCCCGCCGCCGCCGACAGCCAGCCGGGCTGCCCGGCGTCGTAGGTCGCCGGCCGGCCTTCGGCGTCGACGAAGCTGAAATGGATGTGGACGCCGTTGCCGACGCCGTCGGGCGAAGGCTTCGGGGCGAAGCTCGCCAGCCAGCCGAAGCCGCGTGCCACCTCGCGGGTGATCTCGCGGATCGCCACCGCCCGATCGGCGGCGGCGAGGCCACCGCAGGGCCGGTGGGTGATCTCGAACTGGTCGGCGCCATATTCGGCGATGACCACGTCGGGATCGACGCCCGCCTCCTCCAGCGCCGCCATCAGCATCGGCGCGAACGGATCGGTGCGCCGGAGCGCGGCGAACGCGAACGCGTGCGCTGGCGGCAGGCCCGGACCCGCCAGCCCGAACTCGTGCTCGAACGCCGCCACCAGCGTCAGCCCCGTCTCGGCCTGAAGGTCGGCGAGCGCCTGGCGCAGCATCGTACGCGGGCAGCAGCACCACGGCGCGCCGTCGAGTTCGACGAGATCGCCGCACACGAGGTCGAAGGGTGTCGCCGTACCGGTCAGGGCGGTGCGGAAGCGGGCGGACAGGTCCGGCACCAGCCGAAGGTCGCCGGTCGAGCCCCAGGGGTTGGGGTGCACGATGGTGTTGAACGGCGTCAGCGACAGGTCGGCCTGCAGCCAGCCGACGCCCGTCGCCGCCATCCGCTCGAGACGGTTCGCCGGTACGAAACGGCCGCGCGTGATCGCGGCGAGGTCGGTGGTGACGATACCGGCGAGCGGCTGCAGCCCGCTCGCATCCATGCCAGACGTGTTCAAGCCCGCTTCGGCCGCCATCCGCTCCCCCACCATGATGATCGTCGCCGCGGCTCAGCGCGCCTGGTCGAGCAGCCGCTTGCACTCCAGCAGCTCGAACAGCGTCGCCTGCAGGCTGCGGATCTCGTCGCGGCTGAGCGCCCCGTCGCCACGACCGACATCGCCGCGCAGGCGGTCGAAGAAGCGCAGGGCGGAGCTGCGGTGGCCGTCCTCGTCGTCGGTGCGGATGCCACGTGGCACGGGGCCGTCGGCATCGGCATCGCCCACCGAGAGCTCGCGGCGGGGCGCTGAGACCGCGGCACCGCCCGCTTGCGGAGCGCGGCGGCGCACGGGGGCCACCGGTTCGACCTCGTCGTCGTCTGCCTCCTCCGCCGCTTCCGCCTCCTCGGCGGCGTCGACGGCGCGGGCGGCGAGCACGGCGCGCCCCGGCCGCACCGGCGGCGCCTCGTCCTCGTCGTCCTCGAACTCGAAGCGGGGCTCGTCGCGGGACTGCGGATCGTCGGCGGGGATTTCGGTCAGCGGCTCGCCGCGCGCGAGGCCGATGACCTTGCGCGCCCCCTGCTCACGCAGGATGCGCTGGACGCCGCGGATGGTGTAGCCCTCGCCGTAGAGCAGGCTGCGGATGCCGCGCAGGAGCTCGATGTCGCCCGGCCGATAATAGCGGCGGCCGCCGGCGCGCTTGATCGGCTTGACCTGCGTGAACTTGGTTTCCCAGAAGCGCAGCAAATGCTGCGGCAGATCGAGCTCCGCCGCGACCTCACTGATGGTGCGGAACGCTTCCGGCCCTTTGTCCACCGTGGTCCGTCCGCCTCCTGGTCGCGCGCTACGCCGTTCACGCCCTGTCTGTCAGAGTCGCGCCACCGACTCAATGGTTTGCGCCGGGCGGCTGGTGCGCGGCCTCAGCCGTCGCCGAGCAGACCGTCGTTGATGCGGTCCTTGAGGACGTTCGACGGCTTGAACACCATCACCCGGCGCGGCTCGATCGGCACCTCTTCGCCGGTCTTCGGGTTGCGGCCCATGCGCTGGCCCTTTGAGCGCACCAGGAACGAGCCGAACGAGGAGAGCTTCACCGCCTCGCCGCGCGCGAGGCAATCGGAGATCTCCTGCAGGACCATCTCGACGAGCTCGGACGACTCCGCCCGTGATAGCCCGACCTTCTGGTACACGGCTTCACACAGGTCGGCTCGCGTCACGGTCCTACCCGACATGGCTCGTCCTCGCTGGCGCGCTGAAGTGCGTTTCAAAGGCCTGACGAACGCGAGCCGGCAGCGGGGGGAAAACCGAGCTGTCCTGCCGATCGCCTTGGCGCAGAACGGTATTGCCTCGGCGCCGCGGGGTCAACCGCGGGTCGCGATCACCATCGGATGAGGCTCGCACCCCAGGTGAAGCCGCCGCCCATCGCCTCGACCAGAACGAGGTCGCCACGCTTGATGCGACCATCGCGGACGGCGACGTCGAGCGCCAGCGGGATCGAGGCGGCCGAGGTGTTGCCGTGCCGGTCGACGGTGACCACCACCTTCTCGTCGGGTATGCCGAGCTTGCGGGCGCTGGCGTCGATGATGCGGCGGTTTGCCTGATGCGGCACGAACCAGTCGACGTCCGCCGGGCTCAGGCCAGTCTGGGCGAAGACGTCCTCGATGACGTCGGTGATCATCGCCACCGCGTGCTTGAAGACCTCGCGGCCGTGCATGCGCAGGTGGCCGACGGTGCCGGTCGAGGACGGGCCGCCGTCGACATAGAGCTTGTCGCGGTGGCGGCCGTCGGCGCGCAACTTCGAGGCGAGGATGCCGCGGTCGGCGCTGTTTCCCTCACCCGTCTGCGCCTCGAGCACCACGGCGCCGGCGCCGTCGGCGAAGAGGACGCAGGTGGTGCGGTCCTCCCAGTCGACGATGCGCGAGAACGTCTCGGCGCCGATCACCACGGCGCGCTGGGCGAGGCCGGTGCGCAGGTAGGCGTCCGCCGTGGCGAGGCCGTAGACGAAGCCCGAGCACACCGCCTGCATGTCGAAGGCGGCACCGTGGGTGATGCCGAGCTCGGCCTGGATGGTGACGGCGGACGCCGGGAAGGTGTTGTCCGGGGTCGAGGTGGCGAGCAGCACGAGGTCGATGTCGGACGGCACCAGCCCGGCAGAGGCGATCGCCTGCCGGGCGGCCGACAGCCCGAGGGTCGAGGTGAACTCGCCGGGCCCGGCGATCCGCCGCTCGCGGATGCCGGTGCGCTGGACGATCCACTCGTCGGAGGTGTCGACCCGCTTCGCCAGGTCCTCGTTGGTGACGACACCGGCCGGCAGCGCACTGCCGCTGCCCATGACGACCGAGCGCACGACCGTCACGGCGCCACCGCAGCGGCGGCCGCCTGGCCGACCCGCTCGCGGTCCTCGCGGAACCGGCGGATGTCGTCCGCGATCTTCACCTGCAGGTCGTTGCGCGCCATGTCGTAGGCGAGCTCGACGGCGCTCGCGAAGCCCTCGGCGTCGGTGCCGCCGTGACTCTTGATGACGAGGCCGTTGAGACCGAGAAACACGCCGCCGTTCGCTGTCCTGGGATCCATCTTCTCTCTGAGCTGGTCGAAAGCCCGCTTGGCGAGCAAATAGCCGAGCCGCGACAACAGCGACCTGTTCATCGCGGCCTTCAGATAGGCGCCGATCTGGCGGGCGGTTCCCTCCGCCGTCTTCAGCGCGATGTTGCCGGCAAAACCCTCGGTCACCACCACGTCGACGGTGCCGGAGCCGACGTCGTCGCCTTCGACGAAGCCGTGATAGGAAATCGTCGCCGGCGCCGACTCGCGCAGGAGGCGCGCCGCCGCCTTCACTTCCTCGAGGCCCTTGATCTCCTCGACGCCGACATTCAGCAGCCCGATGGTCGGGCGCTCGACACCGAGCACCGCCCGCGCCATCGCGCCGCCGAGGATGGCGAAGTCGGCGAGCTGGTTGGCGTCCGCGCCGATCGTCGCACCAACGTCCAGCACGATCGATTCGCCCCGCACCGTCGGCCAGATCGCCGCGATCGCCGGGCGCTCAACGCCGTCCATGGTGCGCAGGCAGAACTTCGCCATCGCCATCAGGGCGCCGGTGTTGCCGGCCGAGATCGCCGCGGCCGCCTCGCCGGTCTTCACCGCCTCGATCGCCCGCCACATGCTCGAGCGCCAGCGGCCGTTGCGCAGCGCCTGGCTCGGCTTGTCGTCCATGCGCACGGCGATGTCGCAGTGGCGCACCTCGCTCGCGGCAGCGAGCTTCGGGCGCGTCGCGAGCAGCGGCGCGATGCGCGCCTCGTCGCCGAACAGGATGAACCGGATGCTGGGACAGCGGACGAGCGCGATCTCGGCGCCCGGAAGCACCATGTCCGGCCCCCGGTCGCCCCCCATGACGTCCAGAGACAGGGTGACGGGCTTCGTCATCGCTCAAAAACCTCGGCGCCGGACGGCACCCGCGCAGCCATCGGGCGGCCCTGCCCGCGGCGGCTGGAACATACTCGTTTCCGATGTCCGCACAACCGCTTTGTCCGCTGCCGCATCGCTCGCTCAGGGCTTGCGCACGAGGCCGGCGAGGCCGGCGAACGGCGACTGCTTGGCCGGCTCGTCGGCGGCCTCGACGATGTCCTCGAACGCCACCCCCGGCTTGCGCGGATAGGGATCGAGCCCGAGCGCCAGATGTTCGGCGGCGAGCGCGCCGACATCGATGATGTCGCCCTCGAACGGCTCCGGCCCGTCTTCGCCGGAGGCCTCGAGGTCGATCTCCGCACCCGGCGCGACGGCAGCCTGGCGCTTGAAGCGGACGTCGATGTCCTCCTCGATCGCCGTCTCGAACGGCTCGAGGCTGACGACGCAGGTCTGCAGGACGGTCGCCGACACATGACCGCGCACCCGCGCGCCGCCACGCGCCGGCGTCACTTTCAGTTCGGCGTGCAGCCGCTCGACCGCGGGGATGGCGAGATCGCGGGCGAGCGCCGTGCGCTCCTGCACGTCGGCGTCGATCGTCACGATCTCACCGTCACCCAGGCGGCGGACGTCGACCGGGCGCGACAGCGGCAAGGCGGTCATGGGGCTCCCTCCACGGCGAAGGACACGGGGTCGGGAAGGGCGAGCCTGCCCTCGAGCACCGCCTCGAGCGGCGTGGCGGCGAGCGCGTCCTCCACCGCCAGGGCATAGGCGGCGAGCGCCGCCGGCGCCGCCCCCGCCTCCGCCCCCGCCTCCGCCCCCGCCTCCGGGAAGAGATTGCGGGCGATGGCGGCGGCGAGGCCGGCGGCGTCGCGCGCGTCGAGCGCCGCACCATAGGCCTCCAGCCGGCCGTAGAAGGCGGCGCCCATCACCTTCATGCGCTTCGGCACGGTGAGGTCGCCGACGCCCATCTCGCGTAGCGAGCGGTCCATGTCGGAGATGAACAGGTCGAACAGCGCCTGCTGCTCGGTGGCGGCAGTGCCGCGCAGCCGGCGCGTCGCCAGCACGACGTGCAGCACCACCATGTCGAAGCGGCCGTCGAGGCTGTCGGCGACGCCGAAGTCGGTGTAGAAGGCCGGCTGCCGTGCCTGTGCCACGATCGCCCCATAGAGGGCGAACGGTCGACGATCCTCGCGTCTGAAGATGCCCAAGACCATCGGATGCCCAAACCTGTCCCGCTGACGACGCCTGTCCCGCTGACGACGACCGGCCCGCTGACGAACCCCGCCTTGCCGACCGAAACTCGGGCGACCGAGAACCGGGCCGGAACCGTTGACGCCCTGCGCGAGCCACCGTCTGTTCCGGTGGTCGTCCGCGGAGGCGATTCGCCACCCCGTCGTCAGGGCCGTTCGGCTCGGTCGTTCGGACGACTAACCCTTTTGCCGGAGGATGCCAAGGTGCGCCGACCGACCGACGCCGTGCTGCGACCCGAGCCCTCGAACCTCGGCTCGCCACGCCGCGCGCGCGCCGCGGCGCCGATGGTGATTGCGCTGGCGGCCTGTCTCACGCTCGGCGCCTGCGTCGGCGAGACGATCAACCGCGGCTATGTGCTGACGCCGGAGACGCTGGAGCAGATCCCGGTCGGTTCGAGCCGCGAGCAGGTGCTGCTGGCGCTCGGCACACCCTCGACCACCGGCACGCTCGGCGGAGAGGTGTTCTACTACATCAGCCAGAAGGCGAACCGGCCGGTCGCCTTCATGAACCCGGAGATCACCGACCAGCGGGTGCTCGCCATCTATTTCGACACGGATGGCCGCATCAACGAGGTCGCCGAGTACGGCATGCAGGACGGCAAGGTGTTCGACTTCATCTCCCGCAAGACCCCGACCGGCGGCTCCGACTACGGCTTCATCGGCCAGATCCTGCGCGGCGCGACGTCAGTCGGCCCCAGCCTCTGAGGAGCGGCGGACGCCCGTCAGCTCGTCTGTTTCGGCTGGCGGCGCTCGCCGCGCAGGCGGCGCGACCAGCGGGCGAGGCGGCGCCGGAGACGCCGCAGCAGCGTCGGGCGCTGCCCCGGGCGCTCGGCCTTCGTTCGATTGGCCGCCGCCGGATGTTCGTCGAGGGGTGACACGCCCGTCTGACTGGCTTTGCGCTTGCGGTCGGCGTTTGCCGCGCGGGCTGCGGCTTTTTCCTTCTTGTGGGACGATCGGGCGGGCTGCTCCGACAGAGGCGCAAAGATGGTCCTCGCTTTTGCCATCGCCCCCGCGAGCCACGAGGCCAAGCCCGAGCGCCGCGGCTGGATGCCGAAGGCCGCCGCGATGGTTTCAACCACCGAAGGGGGCAAGCGCCTCACCGGCCGTGCGGCCAATACGCTCCGGCCGAGGCGGATACGCTCCGCCTTCGTGATTTCTGAAATCTGCGGCAGGAACGCGCGTTCCGAGGGCGGCCGCGACGACGGGACTGCCACAGGTTGGCCGGGCAGCTTGGCATTGACCCGCCTTATCTCCTTGCGGAACAGGTCGTTCAGCATCGTCCACTGCTCGAGCGTGAGATACTGAACCGGTCGCTCCGCGAGCCCCACCTTCGCGGTCGCCTGCTCGCAGACGTCGATCAACCTGCCGACCCGCAATCCCTCGACTGCGAACCGCGCCTCCTCCATCGCCTTCGTGCGCCGGAGGCCCTTCGTCTTCTGATCCTTCGGCAGATTGAGCTCCGCCTGGGAAAGGCGCCGGTTGACCTCGCGCACGGCCTCCAGCGCGACCCAGTTAGGCGAGGTGTTGACCGGCTCCAGCGAAGCGGGGTCGCACCGGTCGAAGGCATCCTTCGGTAGCCCGATCGCCGCCCAGGCGTCGCGCAAGAGGTCGCCGTCGACGAGCGTCTCGCGGTCGAGCACCTGCATGCGAATGGCGTCCCAGCCGAACTGCTCGGCCCAGATCGTCACCTTCCGCGTAAAATTCAGCCAACGCATCTCGTGTGCGATGTCCAGGAACTCGTCGAAATTCTTGTTGTTGCCGCCCGTCTTTGTACGCTGCGCATACTTAGACGGGATCATCTTGGTAAAGTCGCGGACGTAGAACAGAACCTGCACCTTGTGCGGCGCGATCGCCTCAGCAAGTTCCGCAATGCCTTCCGACTTTGCAAACTCGAAGACCTCCGAGCTCAGGAGGAACGTCTGATCCGGGGACCCCGCCGCCAGACGCGCTAGCGTGTCCTTCAGGGCGGCGCGCTCGTGGACGTGCTTCGATTCGGTGAAGGCCTTGGCGAGCGGGTGATGCGCAAAACTGCCGAAGCCGATCTTCGGGTAGATGATCCCGAGGTCTTCGAGCAGGCCGCTGTTGAGAGCGAAAAATCGCTGCAGACTCGTGCTGCCCACCTTGTGGGCGCCGATATGGATGTGAAACACGCCAGACGACCGCTCTGTCCGTTGCCCCTACCCGCAGTCGGCGTCTACCGGGGGAACGCCGCTGCGGAGACAACACAGAGTTTGGCGCCGGGGCTTTGTCAACAGCGGCCTACAGCGCCGGGACGACGCAGCGGCTACAACCTGTAGAGGTCTGCCGCAGGGCGGCTGAGCAACGCCTCGACGACCCCGAGGACCGGCAGCGGCAGCAATGTCACGGGTGGGCTGCCCAGCAGCCGTTCGGCGATCCCCCGCCGCACCGTCTCCGGGATCGCCTCGAACGACGGCGCGAACGGCCGCTCCGGCGGCGGCAACTCGTCCGGCACGTGGATGGGCTTGTCCAAGTGGACGTTCAGCCGGTCGATCTCGCCGATGTAGAGCGCTCGCAGCGACGCCCACTGCTCCGGCCTCAGGTACTGCACCGGCCGGCCGCCGCCCGCCGCTGTCGCCGCCTCCGCGCAAGCGTCCTCCAGCCGGTTGATCTTATAGACCGCGCCTTGCTCGCCGCCCGGCTCGGTGAAGGTCTTACGCTGCACGCGGTTGCCCCGGCCGAGCCGCTCCCAGTCGAGGTCGGCGCCGTCGATGGCAGCGTAGATCGCCCGCAGCGTTTCGACCGCCTCCCACGGTGGCGAGGCATTGAAGGTCTCGCGCGTCGCCGCGGGGGCCTCGTCGATCACAGACGCCGGTAGCCCCACTGCCGCCACGGCGTCGCTGACGAGATCGCCGCCTACGAGCGCATCGCGGTCGAGCGCCCGCACCCGCACCTTGTCCCAGCCGAAGATCTCGCCCCAGCGGCCGATGATCTCGCTCACCCGGAAACGCTTCCAGTCCTCGGTCATCGCGAAGAAGGTGTCGATGTCGCGCAGGTTGCGCCCCTTTTTGGTGCGCTGGGCATAGACGGACGGCATCAGCCGCGTCAGGTCGCGCACATAGGCGAGGATGCGGACATCGTGGCGGCGGCGGATGCGCTCGGCGAACAACGCGATGCGGCGCGGCGCCATCAGCTCGAAGTTCTCGGTGGAGAGAAGATAGGAACGCCCGTCGACGTCGGCCAGCCGGTCGATCGTCTGGAACACCTCTTCGCCGACGGCCTCGTCCGCCTCGATCTGGCGAAGCGCTTCGATGACGCCGCCGTGAGTCCTGCCCCCGAATCCGAGATCGGGGAAGACGAGGCCGTGTTGCACCGTCAGTGGCCTATTGAGGCGGAAGAAGCGCTGGATGGTGGATGTACCCGTCTTGTGCAGGCCGATGTGGACATAGAGCACGCGGCGATCTCCCTTCGCTCTCAGGGCCGTCGCAGATGTCACCCGAGCGGCGACGTCAACCAAAACGACAACGGCGGCCCGCCCCTCCCGGGCCGGACCGCCGCGCGAACCTAGCGAGGGTCGCCGCCGCTGTCACCGTCGGAGGCAGCGCTCCGACGGTGACGACGGTCTTCAGTGCGCGAGCACCGCGAGCAGCAAGAGCGCCACGATGTTGGTGATCTTGATCATCGGGTTCACAGCCGGGCCGGCGGTGTCCTTGTAGGGATCGCCGACGGTGTCGCCGGTCACTGACGCCTTGTGCGCCTCGGAGCCCTTCATGTGGCGCACCCCGTCCTTGTCGACGAAGCCGTCCTCGAAGGACTTCTTGGCGTTGTCCCAGGCGCCGCCGCCCGCCGTCATCGAGATCGCCACGAACAGGCCGGTGACGATGACGCCGAGCAGCATCGCGCCGAGCGCCGCAAAGGCGTTCGCCTTGCCGGCGATGGCGTTGACGACGAAGAAGCAGACGATCGGCGACAGCACCGGCAGCAGCGACGGGATGATCATCTCCCGGATCGCCGCCTTGGTCAGCATGTCGACGGCGCGGCCATAGTCCGGCCGGTCCGCACCGGTCATGATGCCCGGCTTCTCGCGGAACTGCCGGCGCACTTCCTCGACCACCGCCCCGGCCGCCCGCCCGACCGCCGTCATGGCGATACCGGCGAACAGGTTCGGCAACAGGCCGCCGAAGAACAGCCCGACGACGACGTAGGGGTTCGACAGCGAGAAGTCGATCGGCCCCAGATCCGCGAAGTACGGGTACTGCGCCGCGTTCGCCGCGAAGAACTTGAGGTCCTCCGTATAGGCGGCGAACAGCACCAGCGCGCCGAGGCCGGCCGAGCCGATGGCGTAGCCCTTGGTGATCGCCTTCGTGGTGTTGCCGACGGCGTCGAGCGCGTCCGTGGTGACGCGCACTTCCTTCGGCAGGCCCGCCATCTCGGCGATGCCGCCGGCGTTGTCGGTGACCGGGCCGAAGGCGTCGAGCGCCACGACCATGCCGGCGAGCGCCAGCATCGTCGTCACCGCAATCGCAATGCCGTACAGGCCGGCGAGGCTGTTGGCGAACAGGATGCCGGCGATGATGATGATCGCCGGCACCGCCGTCGCCTCGAGCGAGACGGCGAGGCCCTGGATGACGTTGGTGCCGTGGCCGGTGACCGAGGCCTGGGCGATCGAGCGCACCGGACGGAAACCCGTGCCGGTGTAGTACTCGGTGATCCAGATGATCAGGCCGGTGCCGATGAGGCCGACGAGACCGCAGAGGAACAGGCTGAGTGCGGTGAACGACACGCCGCCCGAGGTGGTCAGCACCGTGTCCAGCCCACCGAACACCAGGATGGTGATCGGGAAGATGGCGATCAGCGACAGCACCGCGGTGGCGATGAAGCCCTTGTAGAGGGCGCCCATGATCGAGTTGTTGGCACCGAGCTTCACGAAGAAAGTGCCGATGATCGAGGTGATGACGCAGACCGCGCCGATCGCCATCGGATAGAGCATCGAGGCTTCGGCGAAGGCGGTGCCGGCGAAGAAGATCGAGCCGAGCACCATCGTCGCGACGAGCGTCACGGCATAGGTCTCGAACAGGTCGGCCGCCATGCCGGCGCAGTCGCCGACATTGTCGCCGACATTGTCGGCGATCGTCGCCGGGTTGCGCGGGTCGTCCTCCGGGATGCCGGCTTCCACCTTGCCGACGAGGTCGCCGCCGACGTCGGCGCCCTTGGTGAAGATGCCGCCGCCGAGGCGGGCGAAGATCGAGATCAGCGACGCACCGAAGCCGAGCGCCACCAGGGCGTCGATGACGGTACGGTCGTTGGAGGCGTAGCCGAGGCCGCCGGTGAGCACGGCATAGTAGATGGCGACGCTGAGGAGGGCGAGGCCGGCGACCAGCAGGCCGGTGACCGCGCCCGACTTGAAGGCGATGTCGAGGCCGGCGGCGAGGCTCTTCGTCGAGGCCTGGGCCGTGCGGACGTTAGCGCGCACCGAGACCAGCATGCCGATGTAGCCGGCCGCCGCCGACAGGATGGCGCCGAAGGCGAAGCCGATCGCCACCGTGATCGACAACAGGAAGGCGACGATGATGAAGATCACCACGCCGACGATGCCGATGGTCGTGTACTGGCGCGCCAGATAGGCCTGCGCACCCTCCTGGATCGCGGCGGCGATCTCGCGCATGCGCGGCGTGCCGGCGTCCGCTGCCATCACCGAGCGGACCGCCCAGATGCCGTAGGCGATCGATAGCAGACCGCAAAGAATGACCAAGCCGAGAGCGAGCATAATTCCTCCGTGGAGCGGCGCTCTCGTTGTTGCCGGGTCGGACGCCCGCGGAGCGCTTCAATCATTGGCTGGACCGCAGGCGATCAAGGGCCGCCGCCCGCGGTGGTGGGGCAACGTGCCCCCCGGCCGGAAAGCCGTCAAGGGGCCGCCGCCACGCTTTCGTCCAAATTCGGCAGCCGTCCGGAAACACTCTAAAGTCAGGCGGGCCGCGGCTTTCCGGTCGTCGCGTCGACGATCAGCAGGGCGGCGCAGGTCACGACGATGGCAATGGTCACGCCGTTGACCATCGCCCAGCCGGCGGCGTCGAGGATGCGCCCGGAGGCGAGCGAGGCGACGGCGACGAAGCCGAACACCAGGAAGTCGTTGGCCGCCTGCACCCGCGCCCGCTCCTGTGGCCGCGCCAGCGCCACCACCATCGCGGTGGCGCCGACGAAGCCGAGGTTCCAGCCAAGGCCGAGCAGCACGAGCCCGCCCCAGAAGTTGGCGAGTGCCAGGCCGCTCATGCCGACGAGGCCGGCGGCGGCGAGAATCAGCAGGCCGGCGGCGACGACGCGGTGCGGCCCGAAGCGGACGATCAGGCTGCCGGTGATGAAGCTCGGCGCGAACATCGCGAGCACGTGCCACTGGATGCCGAGCGCGGCTTGAGTGTGGCTGAAGCCGCAGGCGACCATGGCGAGCGGTGCGGCCGTCATCACGAGGTTCATCAGCGCATAGGCCGAGACGCCACAGGCGGCGGCGACGAGGAAGCGACGGTCGAGCAGGATCGCCCGCAGCGGGCGCCCCGGCGCGGCCGGGTCCGGCGGCGGCGGCTTGGGGATGCGCAGGAAGGCCAGCACCAGGCAGGCGGCGGTCGCCAGCACCGCCTGCGCCGCGAACGGCCCGGCGAACAGCACCGGCGAGAACAGCTCCTGCGTCAGGATCACCGCCTGCGGCCCGACGATGCCGGCGGCGAGCCCGCCGAACAGCACCCAGGACACCGCCTTCGGCTTGAAGGCGTCGCTCGCCGTGTCGGCGGCGGCGTAGCGATATTGCTGCACGAACGCCTGCGAGGCGCCGCCGAGCGCCACCGCGAGGCAGAAGCCGAGGAAGGAGCCCATCAGGATCGCGCTCGAGGCCGCCGCCCCGCCGGCCACCGAAATGACCGCGCCGACCATGAAGCCGGCGCGGCGGCCGATCCGCCGCATCAACATCGCCGCCGGGATCGAGGTCGCCGCCGTGCCGACGACGAAGCAGGTGATCGGCAGCGTCGCGAGCGACTTGTCCTCGGCCAGCAGATAGTGGCCGGCGAGCCCGCCGGTGGCGATGGTGATCGAGGCGGTGGCGCCGCCGATCGCCTGCGCGCCGGCGAGCACCACGGCGTTGCGCTTCGCCAGCCGGTCGCCGTCAGGGATCGCAGCGGCCGCCGTCGTCATCTGCCTGGGGCTCCATACGCAACGGGGGGCCGGGGCACGCACATCCGCCGGACGGCCCCGGGGCGCCACAATAGGCCCCGTCTGCCCCCGCGTCGGCTCAGAAATGCGAGAACGACGCGCGCTCGATGACGAGCCCGGCTCCGTCCCCGCCGGTGACGGTGATGCCCGGCTCACCCGCACGTGCCTCGCCGATCTCGGTCGCGGCGACACCGACGGCGGCGCAGCCGGCGATGAAGGCCGCCACCGCCGCCGGCGGCAGGGCGGCGGCGATCTCGTAATCGTCGCCGCCGGTGATCGCCGTCATCAGCAGCGCCGGCTCGGCGGCGACGGCCGCAGCGACGGCTGGCGACAGCGGCACGCGCGCCGCATCGAGGCGGATGGCGACGCCCGAGGTCGTCGCCATCTTGCGCAGGTCGCCGACGAGGCCGTCCGAGACGTCCATCGCCGCGCGGGCGTGCTCGCGCACGAGCGCGGCGGCGGCAACGCGCGGCTGCGGGTGGGCGTAGCGGTCGAGGAGGTGGTCGATTGCGGCCGCGTCCAGACCGAGGCGGCCGCCGAGGCCGGTGTCGAGCCTGAGCTTCAGGCCGAGCGCGGCGTCGCCGATCGAGCCGGTGACGACGATCCGATCGCCCGCCTGCGCCGCGCCGCGCCGCACCATGCGGCCCGCCGGCACCAGGCCGAAGGCGGTGACCGAGATCACCGCGCGCTCGACGGTGCGGATGGTGTCGCCGCCATAGAGCGAGACGCCGAAGGCGGTCTGATCGGCGGCGAGGCCGGCGGCGAAATCGGCGAGCCAGTCCTCGGTCCAGCCGTCCGGCAGGCCGAGCGCCAACAGGTAGCCGACCGGCGCGGCGCCCTTGGCGGCGAGGTCGGAGAGGTTTACCCGCAGCGCCTTGCGGGCGACGGTGGCGCCGGGGTCGTCGGGCAGGAAATGGATGCCGGCCGCCACCGCGTCCTTGGTCAGCACCAGGTCGAAGCCCGGCGGCGGCGTGTAGAAGGCGGTGTCGTCGGTGAGCGCCAGCGCGCCGGCGGCGGTTGCGAGCGGGGCGAAGTGGCGCGCGATCAGCGCGTCCTCGCCCGAGCGCGGCGCGCTCGCCGACCCGCCCCCCTCGGTGCTCACGGACCCGGGGCCGGCGGGGTGAACTCGTCCGGCCGCACCTCGCGCGCCAGCCGGTCGAGCACCGCGTTGACGATGCGCGGCTCGTCCTCGCCGAAGAACGCCTTGGCGACGTCGACATACTCGGTGATGACGACGCGGGCCGGCACGTCGGGCCGGTGGCGCAGCTCGTAGACACCGGCGCGCAGGATCGCCCGCAGCGTCGCGTCGACGCGCCCGAGCGGCCAGTCGTTGGCGAGTGCGGCATGGATCGACGGGTCGATCGCCCGCTGCTCGGCCACGACGCCGGAGACGAGATCGCGGAACCAGCCGGCATCGGCCGACCGGTACTGTTCGCCGTCGATCTCCTTGCCGAGCCGGAACGCCTCGAACTCGGCGACGACGTCGGCGATGTCGGTGCCGGCGAGCTCCATCTGGTAGAGCGCCTGCACCGCGGCGAGCCGTGCCACGCCACGCTGGTTGGCCGGCCGCGCCTCGCGCGACGTCTTCGCCGGATCAGCCATCGCGGATCAGAGCCCGAGCTTCGACCGGACGGCGATCATGGCGAGCGCCGCCTTGGCGGCGGCACCGCCCTTGTCCTTGCCGTCGACGGAGGCGCGCGCCCACGCCTGCGGGCCGTTCTCGACCGTCAGGATGCCGTTACCGAGCGCCAGGCCCTCATCGATCGTCAGCATCATCACGGCGCGCGCCGACTCGTTGGCGACGATGTCGTAGTGGCTGGTCTCGCCGCGGATGACGCAACCGAGCAGCACGTAGCCGTCATACTCGCTGCCGCCCTCCTCCGCCGCGATCAGCGCCATCGACAGCGCCGCGGGGATCTCGAGCACGCCTGGAACCGAGAGGCGCTCGTAGCGCGCGCCGGCGGCTTCCAGGGCGCGCGTCGCACCCGAAACGAGGGCGTCGGCGATGTCCTCGTAGAAGCGCGCGTCGATGACGAGGAGGTTCAGCTGATCGTCGTCCATGGGGCGGCCTCTTCGGATGTCGGTGCGGCGACGGAGGCCGTCGCCACGGGGCGCACTCGAACCATGGCGCCACCCGATTGTCCAGCCGCGCGGGGTCGCAGCCGGCACCCCGGCGCGCAGACCTGCTATGCTGCGGATGCGCTCAGGCCACCGCGGCGCTCAGGCCGACGGCACCGCTCGCCCCGCCTCCGCGAGCCGCGCCACGTAGCGCGCCATCACGTCGATCTCGAGGTTGATGCGATCGCCGACGATACTCTGGCCCCAAGTGGTGACGGCCAGCGTGTGCGGGATGAGGAGCACCGAGAAGACGTCGTCCGTCACCGTATTGACCGTCAGCGAGGTGCCGTCGAGGCAGACCGAGCCCTTCTCGGCGATGAAGCGGGAAAGCGGCGCGGGCACGCGGAAGTCGAACCGGGTCGCCTCCCCCATGGGCTGCCGCACGACCACCTCGGCGAGGCCGTCGACATGGCCGGAAACGATGTGGCCGCCGAGCTCGTCGCCGATGCGCAGCGCCCGCTCGAGGTTGAGGCGCTTGCCGGCGGCCCAGTCCGCCGCCGTCGTCAGCGCCAGCGTCTCGGGTGCCGCGTCGACGGCGAAGCGCGCACCGCCGTCGTGCGGGTGGACCTCCACGACGGTGAGGCAGACGCCGCTGCAGGCGATGGAGGCGCCGATGGCGATGCCGGCCGGGTCAAAATGGCTATCGATCTCGAGCCGACGCACCGTCTCGCGCGCCGCCACGGAGACGACGGTGCCGACGTCGGTGATGATGCCGGTGAACATGGCGCTCACTCCTTCCGCCAGAGATGCGTGATCAAGTCGGCTCCGAGGCGCCGTTCGCCGAGGGCCGCGAACGCCGGGTCAGCGAGCACGTCTTCGACCGACCGGCCGATGAACGCCGGTACGCCGTCGCCGCCGATCGGATCGGGGGCGCGGACGAGAAAGATTTCGTCGACCAGCCCGGCGTCGAGGAGGCCGGAGGCGACGCGCGGGCCGCCCTCGACCAGCAGCGTCGTCAGGCCGCGCTCGGCGAGCGCCACCAGGGCCGTGCCGAGGTCGATCCGCCCGTCGGCCGTCAGGGGTGCGGCGATGACGGTGGTGCCGGTCGCCTCCAGCTCGGCGAGGCGGCGCGGGTCGGCGACGCCGTCGGCGATCACCCACAGCGGCACCTCGTGGGCCGAGCGCACCAGCGCCGAATCGACCGGCAGGCGGCCGTGGGTGTCGAGGACGATGCGGACCGGCGAGCGTCCGCCGAGCCCCGGCAGCCGGCAGGTCAGAAGCGGGTCGTCGACCAGCGCCGTGCCGACGCCGACGAGGATGCCGTCGGTGGTGGCGCGCAGTGCGTGGCCGGCCTGGCGGGCGGCGTCACCGGAGATCGGCACCTGGCGCTCGCTGAAGCGTCCGACGAAGCCGTCGGCGGAGACGGCGAGCTTCAGGCGGACGTGCGGGCGACCGTCGCGGACGCGGCGGATATGGCCGGCGTGTTCGCGCGCGGCCTCGGCGGCGCAGACGCCGGTGGTGACGGCGATGCCGGCCTCACGCAGCATCCGGTGGCCATCGCCGGCGACGCGCGTATCGGGGTCCTCCAGCGTCGAGACGACGCGGCCGACGCCCGCCTCGATCAGCGCGACGCTGCACGGCCCGGTTCGGCCGACGTGGGAGCAGGGCTCCAGCGAGACGTAGACGGTGGCGCCGCGTGCCGCCGCACCCGCCTGGGCGAGGGCGATCGTCTCGGCGTGCGGCCGTCCACCCGGCGCCGTCCAGCCGCGACCGACGACGCGCGGGCCGTCGCCATCGTCGCGCACGATGACGGCACCGACGGCGGGATTGGGCCAGGCGCGACCGGCGTTGCGCCGGCCGACCGCCAGCGCCGCGTTCATCCAGCGGCGATCCTCGTCGGGCGACGGGCGCGCGCCCGACCCGTTGTCATCCTGCATCCGCTCAGTCCCGGCCGCCGCTCTCGCTCTCGCCCTCACCGCGCGAGGCGAGCTCGTCGAGAAAGACACCGAAGTCCTTGGCTTCGCGGAAGTTCCGATAGACCGATGCGAAGCGCACATAGGCGACGTCGTCGATCGCCTTCAGGCCTTCCATGACGAGCTGGCCGATCTGCTCGGCCGTCACCTCGCTCTCGCCGAGGTTTTCCAGCTGCCGGACGATGCCGGAGACCATCTGCTCGACCCGCTCGGGTTCGACCGGCCGCTTGCGCAGCGCGATCGCCACCGAACGGGCGAGCTTGTCGCGGTCGAGCGGCACGCGCCGGCCCGAGCGCTTCACCACCATCAGCTCACGCAGCTGCACGCGCTCGAAAGTGGTGAAGCGGCCCCCACAGGTGACGCAGATGCGACGACGCCGGATCGCGGTGTTGTCCTCGCTCGGCCGCGAGTCCTTCACCTGGGTGTCTTCGCCGCCGCAATAGGGGCACCGCATCGGATGGGTCCGGGCTCCTGCTCAGCCGTAGATCGGGAAGCGGTCGACGAGGGCCTTGACGCGGCCGCGCACCGTCTCCTCGACCAGGCTGTCGGCCTCGACACCCTTCTGCGACAGCACGCCCAGCACCTCGGCGATCAGGTCGCCGATCTCCTGGAACTCGGCGATGCCGAAGCCGCGCGTCGTGCCGGCCGGCGTACCGAGGCGGATGCCGGAGGTCACCATCGGCTTCTCGGTATCGTAGGGGATGCCGTTCTTGTTGCAGGTGAGGTGGGCGCGACCGAGCGCCAGCTCGGAAACCTTGCCGGTCAGGCCCTTCGGCCGCAGGTCGACGAGGGTGAGGTGGGTGTCGGTGCCGCCCGAGACATTGCGGAAGCCATGGCTCTTCAGCGTCTCGGCGAGCGCCCTGGCGTTCTCCACAACGGACTTCGCGTAGAGCTTGAAGGACGGCTGCAGCGCCTCGCCGAACGCCACCGCCTTGGCGGCGACGACGTGCATCAGCGGTCCACCCTGCAGGCCGGGGAAGACGGCCGAGTTGAACTTCTTGGCGAGCCCTTCGTCGTTGGTCAGGATCAGGCCGCCGCGCGGGCCGCGCAGCGTCTTGTGGGTGGTGGTGGTGACGACGTGGGCGTGGTCGAGCGGATTGGGGTGGACGCCGCCGGCGACGAGGCCGGCGAAGTGCGCCATGTCGACCATGAACAGCGCGCCGATCTCGTCGGCGATCGCCCGGAAGCGGGCGAAGTCGATGATGCGCGGGTAGGCCGAGCCACCGGCGATGATCAGCTTCGGCTTGTGCTCGTGGGCGAGGCGCTCGACCATGGCGAAGTCGATCAGCTCGTCGTCGCGGTTGACGTGGTAGGGCACCGGCTTGAACCACTTGCCGGACAGGTTGACCGGGGCGCCGTGCGTCAGGTGGCCGCCAGCGGCGAGGTCGAGGCCTATGAAGGCGTCGCCCGGCTGCAGGAGCGCCAGGAACACCGCCTGATTCGCCTGCGCTCCCGAGTGCGGCTGGACGTTGGCGAAGCCGGCATTGAACAGCTGCTTCGCCCGCTCGATCGCGAGCGTCTCGGCGACGTCGACATACTGGCAGCCGCCATAGTAGCGCCGGCCCGGATAGCCCTCGGCGTACTTGTTGGTCAGCACCGAACCCTGCGCCTCGAGAACCGCGCGGGAGACGATGTTCTCCGAGGCGATCAGCTCGATCTCGTCGCGCTGGCGGCCGAGCTCGGAGCGGATCGCCCCGAACAGTTCGGGATCTGTCTGCTCGAGGGGACGGGTGAAGAAGCCGCTCTCGGCCGCCCGAATGGCGGCGGTGACCGTGGCCATGTCAGCTCGCTCCAACGATTTGTCGTTACGGGCACGCCGTCCGCCCGGTCCCGGGCCGTCGGCGCGCACGGCGGATACCGTCCGCCGGATCGCTGCGCACTTAGCATGGGCGCCCGGGTGAACCAAGCACGGACGCGACACCGGGGGCAGACGCAGGCGACGCCGCCTAGTCGCGGCCGAAAATGATGACGGCCGCAGGCGTTCTGCCTGCGGCCGCGATGGTCGTGCCAGAAGGAGAGCGTCGCAACGCGGCGACGGCCCGCTCCCGAGCGGGCTGTCGCTACTGCGGCAGCTGGTAGTAGGCTTCCTCGGCCTCCGGCGCACCGGCGGTGTTCATCGCCAGCGCATCACCCAGGTCGCGCTGGTAGATGTCGTCGCGGAAATGCACGACGCCGTCCTGGGTCGCCCAGGCGGTGACGTAGTTGAAGTAGACCGGCACCGGTGCCTGCAGCTTCGCGTCGATGCGCTCGCCGGTGCGGATCGCCTCGTCGATGCGGCTCTTCGGCCACTCCGGGTTGGTCTCGAGCAGCCAGGAGACGAGCTCGCGCACGTTCTGCACCCGCACGCAGCCCGACGAATGGAAGCGGGCGTTCTGGCCGAACAGGCTCTTCTGCGGCGTGTCGTGCATGTACACGGCATGCGTGTTCGGGAAGTTGATCTTCACCGAACCCATCGAGTTCTCGACGCCCGGCTCCTGGCGGAACAGGTATTGCGTCGCCTGTTCGGTGTTCCAGTCGATGTCGGTGGCCTGCAGCTCGTTACCTTTGCCGTCATAGATGCGGATGCGGTTCTTCACGAGGTACTGCGGGTCGGCCTGCATCTTCGGGATGAGGTCCTTGCGGATGATCGACACCGGCACGTGCCAGTAGGGGTTGAAGTTGATCTCCTGGATCTTCGACGACAGGATCGGCGACTGGCGGTCGATCTTGCCGACGACGCCGGTGTGGCGGGAGCGCACGATGTCGCCTTCGACCGCCTCGATCTCCGCCGACGGGATGTTCACCATCACGTAGCGCTCGCCGAGGAAGCCGGACATCGAGCGCACGCGCACGAGATTGAGCTCGAGCTGGCGAAGGCGCTGGTCGGCCGGCACGTTCATGGCGATCACGGTGGCACCGCCGACGATGCCGTCGGGCTGCAGGCCGTGACGGACCTGGAACTTGCGCACCGCGGCATCGACGTAGGAATCGAAGGTGTCCTGGCGCCCGCCGGCGGCGGCGAGATCGCCGGAAATGATCAACCGCTCACGCAGGGTGGCAACGGCACGATCCCGCGAACCGAGCTTCAGTCGGGTCTTTTCGGGCAGCGTCGGCCAACCGCCGCGCGCCACGATCTGCTGGTAGATCGGGATCGACTGCTCGATCTGCACCGCCGTCATCGCCGACAGCGTCGGCTGCGTGCCCTTCACCTGGTTGAGCTCGGCGATGGCGGTGTCGTAGCGATCGGCCCACTCGGCGCGCAGCTGGTAGCTCTGCAACGCCTGCAGCGGGGTTTCTGCCCGCGCCAGCGACGGCGCCAGGACGGCGCCCGCAGCTGCGCCGAACAGCGCCATAGCGACACCCCGGCGGGTCAACGCCCCGCCGCGACCGGCTTGTGCCGTCGGTTCGGCCCGCTCGACCCGCGGCCCGCCGGCGCTCACCTGCTCGGTGCTGACCTTCATGCTTCACTCCCGTCGCCGCTTACGCCGCCCGACCCACCCGACCTGCGGTGAGCTAACACGGGCGTGGTTAACAGACACCCACCAGCACCGCCGAAACGGCGACCGAAGGGGCACGCCGGAAGCCGGTTGCCACCTTTAGAACGGTCTCTCCCATCACAAAATGGCGGCTTCATGGTGCTGCACGAAGCCGGCGCGAGGCTGTCGTGCGTGCCCTGAGGGCCGTGCTCAGAGGCGGAAGCGGATGCGATCGTCCCAGTAGCGGTCGAGACGCTGCAGGTAGACCGAGAGCTGGCGCAGGTCCTCCGGCGGCAGGCCGCCGGCCTCGACAATGGAACCGGCGCTCTTCTCGTAGAGCCGGGCGACGATGTCGGCGACGCGCCGGCCGCTGTCGGTGAGGCGGATGCGCACGGCGCGGCGGTCGTCGCGGCAGCGCTCCTGGACGAGGTGCCCCGCCGCCACCAGCTGCTTGATGTTGTAGGAGACGTTCGAGCCGAGATAGAAGCCGCGCGCCTTCAGGTCACCGGCGGTGAGATCGGAATCGCCGATGTTGAAGAGCAGCACCGCCTGCACGGCGTTGACAGTGGAGCAGCCGAGCCGGTCGAGCTCGTCCTTCACCACCTCCAGGAAGCGGCGGTGGACGCGCTCCACCAGCATCACCGCATCGAGGATGAGCGGTTTCATATCGACGTCCCGGGCGGGCCTGTAGCCACCGCCGGACGCCGTCTCGTGCGACGGTCCTGCGTACATCGTCTTCGCCTTCCTGTGAGATGCCGGATTTGTCCGGTCGTCCTTGAGGAAAGCATGGCGTGCCCGAGTCTAAAGGCGGCTTAAGCGGCAGGATGAATCCAATGTGAATCACCCATGACCTTGGCGCACCGTCGCTAGACTCACGCGGGACCGTCGACGTCCTTGCAGGCGGAGGCGGGATTCACGCCTCTTCCTCGGCGCGCCGGCGGGCCTGGCGACGCGCCATGAACACCATCACGCCATAGACGACGAGGCTCGCGACATAGAACGGCAGGCGGAATGGCCGTTCCCCGAAGATCTCGGCGAGCGCCCCGTGCGTCAGCACCTGACAGGCGATGGCGAGCAGCCAGACGGCGACACCCCAGGCGGTGGCGATCCACAGCCCGACCGCCACGACGAGGTCGATGACGCCATAGAATACCGTCGTGCTCTGCCAGTCGATCGACTGGCCGACGAAGCCGTTGTTTCCGGAGACCGGCAGGTAGCCGACGATGCGGCCCCAGTGGCCGAGGCCGGTGGCGAGCCAGACGACGGCATTGACGCGCAGGAAGGCGACGATCAGCGCCGGCCACGGCCAGGCGTCCAACCGCGCCATCAGGCCCGTCCGCGGCGGTGGCGCCGCATCGCTCCCCGCCGGTGTCGTCGTCGCCATGCCCGTCAGTCCAACACGAGGTCGCCGCCCGCCGGCGGACGGAAGTGCGCTTCGATGTCGAGAACCTCGAGGTCCTCGAGCTCGGCCGGGCGCCAGCGCGGGCGACGGTCCTTGTCGATGATGGCGGCGCGCACGCCCTCATAGAAGTCGTGGCCGTCGAGAACATGGCAGAGCAGCCGGTACTCCATCACCATGCACTCGGCAAAGCTCATCTTCCGCGCTCGCCTGAGCGCGTGGAAGGTGAGTTCGAGGCTCGTCGGCGAGCGCGCCCGCAACATCGCCGCCGTCTCCGCCGCGAACGGTGCGTGCTCGCCCGTCTCCGCGTCGAGCCGGGCGAGGATCTCGCCGATCTCATGGGCCGAGAACGCCCACGCGATCGTCGCGAGCCGGCCGGCGAGTGGCGCCGGGCCGACCGGCACGGTGCGCCCGGCGAGCGCGGTGTCGACATCGCCTGTCTCGGCGAGGCGCTCGATGATCGAAGGCAGCGCCTCCGCCGGCACCGCATCGGTGACGAAGCCGGCGAGGTGGGCGTCGGCGAGACGGATCGAGGTGCCGGTCAGCCCGAGATAGAGGCCAAGCTCGGAGGGCATGCGCGACAATAGGTAGGTGCCGCCGACGTCGGGGAAGAAGCCGATCGCCACCTCTGGCATGGCGAAGACGAGCCGCTCCGTCGCCACCCGGTGGGGACCGTGGGCCGAGATGCCGACGCCGCCGCCCATGCAAACCCCGTCGACGAGCGCGACATAGGGTTTCGGGTAACGCTCGATCAGCGCGTTCAGCCGGTATTCGTCGCGAAAGAACAGATTGCGGCGCGGATCGCCTGCCCGCCCCATCTCGTAGACCTGGCGGACGTCGCCGCCGGCGCAGAAGGCACGGCCCGGCGCCGCCGTCACCGCCACCACGGCGACCGCGGCATCGTCGGCGAAGGCGTCGAGGGCGGCGCGCAGCCGCATCACCATGGCGTGCGTCAGCGCGTTCATCGCCGGCTGGCGGTCGAGCGTGACGAGGCCGAGCCTGCCGCGCCGCTCGATCCGGATGTCGCCGTCGTCGTCCGTCATCGCCTCGCCGATCCGGTTCGGGCGCGGCCGGTCGCCCCGGCGGCAGCGTCGGTCGTATCGGCTGGCGACACCGGCCGTCAACGCCGGAACGCGACACGCTTGAAGCGCCTTCCCGTTCCGGTCTAGCGTCGCGTCTTATGGAAGACTTCCAAGACGACCCCATCGACGATGGTCCGGCGGCAGCAACCGCCGTCGCCGCCATCCGTGCAGAGGCGAGCGCGGTGCGCACGCGGCTGCGGATCGAGACTGCGATGGTCGCCGAGATCGTCGGCGGCCGGCGCATGCGCCGCAACCGGCGGCGGCCGTGGGTCCGCCGGCTGGTGCGCGAGACGACGCTGACGGTCGACGACCTGATCTGGCCGTTGTTCGTCGTCTCCGGGGAGAATGTGCGCGTCGCCGTTCCCTCGATGCCGGGCGTCGACCGCCTCTCGGTCGACCAGCTTGCGCGCGAGGCGGAACGCGCCGCGCGCCTCGGCATCCCGGCGATCGCGCTGTTCCCCTACACCGACCCGGGCCTGCGCGACCCGCACGGCACCGAGGCCTTCAACCCCGACAACCTCGTCTGCCGCGCCATCCGGGCGATCAAGGCGGCGGTGCCAGAGCTCGGCGTCGTCACCGACGTGGCGCTCGACCCCTATACCAGCCACGGCCACGACGGCCTGCTCGTCGGCGACGAGATCGTCAACGACGATACCGTCGCCTGCCTCGTCGAGCAGGCGCTGGTTCAGGCCGAGGCCGGCTGCGACGTCATCGCGCCGTCCGACATGATGGACGGCCGCGTCGGCGCGATCCGCCACGCACTCGACGTCAGCGGCTTCGAGCACGTCCACATCATGTCCTACGCCGCCAAGTATGCCTCGGCCTTCTACGGGCCGTTCCGCGACGCGGTCGGCTCGTCGAAGACACTGCTCGGCGACAAGCGCACCTACCAGATGGATCCGGGCAACTCCGACGAGGCGCTCCGCGAGGTCGAGCTCGATCTCGCCGAGGGCGCCGACATGATCATGGTCAAGCCGGGGATGCCCTATCTCGACGTCATCCGCCGCGTGAAGGACGCCTTCGGCGTGCCGACCTTCGCCTACCAGGTGTCGGGCGAGTACGCGATGATCCGCGCCGCCGAGCTGAACGGCTGGCTCGACGGCGAGCGGGCGATGATCGAGAGCCTGCAGTCCTTCAAGCGCGCCGGCGCCGACGGCGTTCTCACCTACTTCGCCCCCTTCGTCGCCGACAAGCTGACGCGCGGGATGTGAGGCGGCACGCGGACGTCCTCTCGGATTGGAGTCCGTCATTGCCATCGGGTATTGTTGAACGAGCGCGGCGCCGGCCGCTCTCGTGGTGGTCCGGCCATCGCGGAGGATGGCAATGCAAGACGCTTCATCCGGAACGGTCACCGTCTCGCTCGAGGACGCTGAGGCGCGCCTGCCGGCGCTCGTCGAGCGTGCCGCCGCCGGGGAGGAGATCGTCATCGAGAAGGCCGGACGGCCCCGGGCGCGGCTGGTGGCTGTCTCGGAGGCGCAATCGAAGCGTCGTTTGGGCGGCTTCCTGCGCGGCCAGATCCGCATCGGCGAGGATTTCAACGATCCGCTACCGGACGACATCCTGCGGGCATTCAACGGTGAAACCGATTGAGGCTGCTACTCGACACCCACATATTTCTATGGTGGGCCGAAGCACCGGAGAGGCTGCGCGCGCCGCAGCGTGAGGCTATCGAAGACCAAGCCTCCGCGGTCTTCCTCAGCGTCGCCAGCATTTGGGAGATGGCGATCAAGGTCGGCACCGGGCGGCTGGACTTTCCCATCGCCGACATTGAAGCTCACACTGTCGGCCGCGGCCTGGCAATCCTACCTGTGTTGCCTCGACACGCCGTCGCCCTCCTCGCCCTGCCCCGCCTGCATGGTGACCCCTTCGACCGCATGCTGATCGCGCAGGCCCGCGCCGAGGGACTGACGCTGGTGACGGACGACACGATGATCCGCCGATACGACGTGGCCCTTCTGTGAAGGCGCAATCTCTCCGTCTGCCCACCCTCGCCGACATCCGCGATGCCGCCGCCCTGCTGCAGGGTCGCGTCATCCGCACGCCGTGCCTGCCGGCGCCGAAGCTGTCGGCGCTCACCGGCGCCATCGTCAGCGTCAAGTACGAGAACCTGCAGGTCACCAACGCCTTCAAGGAGCGCGGTGCCTATGTGAAGCTGACGGCGCTCACCGCCGAGGAGCGGGCGTGCGGCGTCATCGCGATGTCGGCCGGCAACCACGCCCAAGCCGTCGCCTACCACGCCCGCGGCCTCGGCGTGCCCTCCACCATCGTCATGCCGGTGACGACGTCCTTCATGAAGGTGGCCGCGACCCGCGGCTACGGCGCCCGCGTCGTCCTCGCCGGCGAGACGGTGGAGGAAGCGCAGATCGAGGCCCACCGCATCGCCGTCGCCGAAGGCCTCGTCTGGGTCCACCCCTACGACGACTTCGACGTCATCCGCGGCCAGGGCACGATCGCGTTGGAGATGCTTGCCGACGATCCCGATCTCGACACCCTCGTGGTGCCGGTCGGCGGTGGCGGGCTGATCGCCGGCATGGCCACGGCGGCCAAGGCCCTGAAGCCCGGCATCCGCATCGTCGGCGTCGAGGCGGCGCTCTATCCGGCGTTGTGGGCGGCGTTGCGCGGCGAGCAGCCGGCCTGCGGCGGCACCACGCTCGCCGAGGGCATCGCGGTGCTGGCGGTCGGCCAGCTGCCGCTCGCCGTCGCCCGCACCCTCGTCGACGAGGTCGTGCTGGTCGACGAGGTCCACCTCGAGCGCGCCGTCAACGCCTTCCTGACGCTGCAGAAGACGATGGCCGAGGGCGCCGGCGCGGCCGGCCTCGCCGCGCTGCTGGCGAGCCCCGACCGGTTCGCCGGCCGCCGCGTCGGCCTCGTCCTGTGCGGCGGCAACATCGACCCGCGCATCCTCGCCGGCATCATGATCCGCGAGCTCGCCCGCGCCGAGCAGATCGTGGCGGTACGCGTGACGACACCCGACCGCCCCGGTGTCCTCGGCGAGATCGCGACGATCATCGGCGCGCTCGGCGGCAACATCCTGCAGGTGTCGCACCACCGCACCTTCCTCAGCGTTCCCGCCAGAGGCACCTCCGTCGACATCTCTTTCGAGACACGCGACGGCGCCCATGCCGCCGAGATCGTCGCGGCGCTGGAGGCGCGCCGCCTCACCGTCGTGCGCCTGCCGGCCGACGAGGTGCTGCCATAGCCGCTGCCCTCGCCTCCCATCGTTTGAAAACGCTGCCCCCCGTCCCCATCTCGATTGCCGTGTAGGCGATGCCCTTCGAGGAGGACGAGCATGAGCGACGTGATCGGCACCGGGAGCGGCACCGTGCGGGCCGACGTCTTTGATCCGGTCGCGCAGCCGGAGCTGTTCGAGGGCCTGCGCTGGCGCCGCACGATGGCCTTCATCGTCGACGTCGCGATGGTCGGGACCCTGTTCATGATCGCCGCCTTCGCGGTGTTCTTCCTCGGCCTGCTCACCCTCGGCCTCGGCTGGATACTCTACATCGTGCTCTGGCAGGCGGTGGCGCTGCTCTACACCGCCTTCACCCTCGGCGGCCCGGCCTCGGCGACGCCCGGCATGCGGATGATGGGCCTCGAGATGCGGCTCTGGTACGGCGCCAAGGTCTATCCGCTGCTGGCGGCCGTCCACGTCATCGCCTTCTGGCTGTCGATCTCGTTCCTGACGCCGCTCGTGCTGGTCGTCTGCCTGATCAACGAGCGCAAGCGGCTCCTGCACGACATCCTGCTCGGCACGGTGGTCGTCAACGCCAGTGCGATTACCCGTGTAAGCTGATCGCCTAAATCAGCTGTTGGAATCGAAGCACGCCGGGGCTAGGAGTCGCGACGGCGCGTCTCGGCTGGCAGCGGCCGCACGCGTGAGCGGATGCGGCCGCCCTTATCGTCTCGCTGGACGCCCGACCATGGGTCCAGCGAGGCCGGATGAGCGCCGCAGCCGATTTTCACATGTGGTTCACGTTGGCCGTCGTGCTGGCGACCATCATCCTCTATGCCGCCGACAGCATTCCCCTCGAGGCGGTCTCCATCACCGCACTCGTCGCCCTGATGCTCGGCTTCACCGTCGTGCCGTTCGAGCTCGACGGCCGCCTTTTCAACGCCGATGCTTTCCTGCTCGGCTTCGCCAACCCCGGCCTCGCCACCATCCTCGGGCTGTTGATCGTCGGGCAGGCGCTGTTCCAGACGGAGGCGCTCGAGCGGCCGACCCAGATGGTACTGCGTCTCGCCCGTGGCCGCCACGACATCGCCATCCTCGCCACCCTCGTGGCGATCGGCTGCCTCAGCGCCTTCCTCAACAACACGCCCGTCGTGGTGATGTTCCTGCCGATCATAAGCGCGTTTGCGAGCGCCGGCGGCGGCTCGCCGTCGCGCGTGCTGATGTCCCTGTCGTTCATCACCATCCTCGGCGGCATGACGACGGTGATCGGCTCGTCGACCAACCTCCTCGTCGTCGACGCCGCCGCCCGCCTCACCGGCGAGCGGATGGGCTTCTTCTCGTTCACGCCGATCGCCCTCGTGCTGGCAACCGTCGGCGCGATCTATGTGCTGTTCGTCATGCCGCGGCTGCTACATCCGCGGCAGTCGATGGTCGAGGCGATGCAAGGTGGCGGCGGCAAGCAGTTCATCGCCGAGATCCTCGTCACCGAGAACCATCCCCTCGCCGGCAAGCGCGCCGTCTCCGGCCTGTTCGCTGGCATGAAGGACATGACGGTCCGCCTGGTGCAGCGGGGCGAGCGGCCGATCCTGCCGCCGTTCGAGGACATCACCATCGAGCCTGGCGACATCGTCATCGTAGCGGCCACCCGCGGCACCCTCACCAAGGCGCTGACCGGCCGCGACGCGCTGGTGACGACCGAGCCGGGAACCGGTGACGCCGCCAGCGCTGCGGCGTTGCCCCCGCGCGCCGCCCGCCTCGCCGAGGGCATCGTCGCGCCCGGCTCGCGGCTGATCGGCCGCACGCTCAGCAAGGCCGCCTTCCGCACCGAGACCGGCTGCATCGTCATCGGCATCGAGCGGCGCAGCCGGATGCCGCGCATGGTGATGTCGGAAATCCGGCTCGAAGAGGGTGACGTGCTTCTCTTCGCCGGCCGCGACCAGGAGATCGACCGCCTGCGCGGCAGCCGCGACGTCCTCCTGATCGACCATTCCCTCGCCGACCTGCCGCCCCGCCACACCGCGCCGCGGGCACTCGCGGTGTTCGCCTGCGTGGTGCTGGCCGCCGCGACGGGTCTCGTGCCGATCATGGTGGCGGCGCTCGTTGGCGCCTTCGCGGTGATCGCGCTCGGTTGCATCAATGTGCGCCAGGCGCTGCGCGTCTGCGACAGCCGCATCATTTTCCTGATCGGCTCGTCGATCGCGCTCGCCACCGCACTCGAGGCCACCGGCGGCGCCACCGCCATCGCCGGGGCCGTCGTCGACCTGCTCGACGGCCAGTCCACCACCGTCATCCTCTCCGGCTTCTTCCTGCTGATGGCGGTGCTGACCAACATTTTGTCGAACAATGCCATGGCGGTGCTGTTCACGCCGATCGCCATCGGCATCGCCCAGCGCCTGGGGGTGCCGGTGGAGCCGTTCATCGTCGCCACCGTGCTCGCCGCCAACTGCTCGTTCGCGACGCCAATCGGGTACCAGACCAACCTCCTTGTCATGGGGCCCGGGCACTATACTTTTGCCGACTTCTTCCGGGCCGGCACGCCGCTGATGCTCCTGATGTGGGTGACCTTCACCCTCGTGGCGCCTTGGGTTTATGATTTGTGACGACGGCCGCGGGAATCGCCGCGTGGATATGCAAGCAGGTACGGAACTTGAATCGTCGAGGGGCGCCGAAGACACCGGTCACGGGACCGGGTCGGCGGTCGGGCCGGCGAGGCTTTGATGACGCGGCAGTATTCTGATAATCCGCAATTCTATCTGACGGCGCCCTCGCCCTGCCCCTACCTGCCGGGCCGGCTCGAGCGGAAGGTGTTCACCCACCTCGTCGGCGATCGCGCCGCGGCGCTCAACGACGTGCTCACCCAGGGTGGCTTCCGGCGCAGCCAGAACATCGCCTACCGTCCGGCCTGCGAGGGCTGCCGCGCCTGTGTGTCGGTGCGCGTCGTCGTCGACGAGTTCGAGTGGACGTCGTCGTTCAAGCGCAGCGCCCGCGCCAATGACGACATCATCGGCGTCGAACTGCCGACCGCGCCGTCTTCCGAACAATACGCGCTGTTCCGCCGCTATCTCGACGCCCGCCACGCGAGCGGCGGCATGGCCGACATGTCGGTGCTCGACTACGCCATGATGGTCGAGGATACCCACGTCGACACCCTCGTCATCGAGTACCGGCGGCGCGGTCCCGATACCGCCATCAACGGCCGCGGCCGCGGTCCGCTGATCGCCGTCAGCCTGACCGACCGCCTCGCCGACGGGCTGTCGATGGTCTACTCCTTCTACGATCCCGAGCCGGCCGACCGCGGCCTCGGCACCTTCATGATCCTCGACCACATCCGCCGCGCCCGCGCCGCCGGGCTGCCCTATGTCTACCTCGGCTACTGGGTCGAAGATTCCCGCAAGATGGGCTACAAGGCCCGCTTCCGCCCGCAGGAGCACCTCGGGCCGCGCGGGTGGGAGCGGACCTGATCCTCCCGCCGGCGCAGCCCCGCCGAGGCACGCGCCCGGAAGTCCCGATCCCCCGCCGCTCTCCTGCGCGGCTCCGAGCGCAGCCATGCACGACCCCCTCCCCGCTCCCGCCACCGATGCGACGGGCGCCACCGCCGTCGATGCCGGGCCGCCCAGCTGGGGGGAGCTCGTGTTCGGTCGCTATGCGGTCGCCTCGGCGATCCTCTGCCTCGGCGTCGGCACCCATGCGCTGAACTGGTTCCTCGTCGCCACTGCGGTGCCCACGGCAGTGATGGAGATCGGTGGCGCCGCCCACGTCAGCTGGGCGACCGCCGTCTATCTCGTCTTCGGCATCGTCGGCGCGGCGCTCGCCGGCGACCTCAAGACACGGTTCGGCGGGCGCGCCGTCATGGTCGCCTGCGCGGCCGTCCTGATCGTCTCGACCGCGCTTGCCGCCGAGGCGCCCACCTATCCGGTCTTCCTCGTCGGCCGCTCCGCGCAGGGCTTTGTCGAGGGCGTCGTGCTGGCCCTCTGCTACGTCCTGATCGCCGACGTCTTCCCTGTCCGCGCGCAGCCGCAGGTGTTCAGCTTTCTCGCCGCCGTCTGGGCCGTGGCCACGCTCGTCGGACCGGCCCTCGCCGGCGTGCTGATCGAGTTCGCCTCCTGGCGGATCGCCGTCTGGGTGACGGTGGTGCCGGCGGTGGCGCTGCTGGTGCTGTCGGTGCGCGCCCTGCCCGGGCGGGTCGGACCACCGCTGGGCCCGTGGCGGCCGCCATTGCTGCGCCTGTCGCTGCTCTGGCTCGGCGCGATGGCGATCTGCGTTGCGGCCGTGCTGGAGACGGTGCTGACGGCGAGCCTGCTCGCCGCCGCCTCGATCGCGCTGTTCGTCCTCGGACTGATGCTCGACAAGCGCTCGGCGCGCCGGCTCTTTCCGGCCCGCCTGCTGCATATTGCCGACGCCGCCCCGGCCGGCCTCTGGGTGATCGGCCTGATGATGTTCGCCGAGACGGCGATCCCGGTGTTCGCCGCCTTCACCGTGCAGGTCGGCTTCGGCACCGGAGCGCTTATCGCCGGCCAGATTGCCTCGATCCCGGCGCTCGCCTGGTCGGCGGCCGCCTTCGCCGTGGCCCGCCTCACCGGCCGCGCCTCCGACCTTTGCATCCTCGGCGGACCGGTGCTCTTGATCGCCGGGCTGGTGCTCACGGCAGTCGGCGTCGCCGGGCTCGCGATGGCGCCGTTCATCGTCGGATTGATCGCCGCCGGCGCCGGCTTCGGCGTCAGCCACGGCTTCCTCAGCCAGCGCCTGATGGCCGCCGCCGCCCCCGGCGAGACGTCCGTCACCTCCGGGGCGATCCCGGCGCTGGAAGGCGTCGGCTCGGCGTTCGGCGCCGCCGCCGCCGGCCTCGCGGCGGCTGCCGCCGGCTTCGACGGCACCGCGGCGAGCGTACCCGCCCTTGCCTGGGTGTTCGTCTGCAGTGCGCTCGTCAGCCTGCTGACGCTCGCTTTGTCGGTGCGCTTCGTCGCCGCGACCCGCCCGCCGGCCTGATCCGGCTCAGCGGGCGGCCCGGCGCGCGTCGACGACGCCCCCCGCCGTCAGCGCGAGCCCCGTCAGCCGCCGGTCGAGATGGCGGGCCCGCCAGGCGAGCAGCGCCTCGGCCTCGCCGAGCCGCACGCCCGCCATCGCCGGGTCGTCCGCCCGGTCGACCGTCTCCGCCGGATCGTCCGCCAGATCGAACAGCAGCGGCGGCAGGCCGGCGAAGTGGACGTACTTGAAGCGCTCGCCGCGCTGCACGGTGAGCGAGCAGGCGTCGAGCGGCAGCCCCAGCATCGCCTGCGCCCGCCCGCTCGCCACCTCGCGGAAGTCGTACTCCCAGTGCACCGCCGTCCGCCATCCGGCCGGCACCTCGCCATCCCCCGCGAGAAACGGCAGCAGCGACGCCCCGTCGAGGTGGCCCGGCACTGGCAGGCCAGCGAGGCCGAGCAGGGTGGGCACCACGTCGACCGCCTCGGTGTAGGCGGCGATGCGGCGCCCGTGGCCGGCGGATGCCCGCGGATCGGCGACGATCAGCGGCACGTGGTAGGCGGCGTCGAAGAAGCCGTACTTGCCCACCGTCCAGTGGTCGCCCATCAACTCGCCGTGGTCGGAGGTGAAGACGACCACGGTGTCGTCCGCCATGCCGGCGTCGGCGAGCATCCCGAGCATCCGGCCGATCTCGGCGTCGACCTCGGCGATCATGCCGAAATAGACCGCCCGCAGCACCCGGAAGTCGGCGTCCGTCCAGTCGGCGACGCGGCCGTCGCCGGCACCGATGACGTAGTGGCTGCCCGCCCGCGTGATGTCCTGCCAGTAGGCGACGAGGGGGTGCAGTGCGCGTTCGTCCGCGGCGGTCGCGCGGCGCCGGAAGGCCGGCCCATCGGCCGGATCGAACATCGTGTTGTAGGGCGCCGGCACGATGTAGGGAGGGTGCGGGCGCAGGAACGAGACGTGGGCGAACCACGGCCGGCCGACGCGCTGCTCGGTCAGCCAGTCGGCGAAGGCATCGACCACGAAGGCCGTCTCCGTCTCGCCGGCGCCATAGACCGGCGGCGCGTTCGTCGGCCGGGCGCCCTCCCCGCCCACCGGGCGGTAGATGTCCCACGAATCGGCGGGGATCGCGTAGCCGCGCCGCTTCAGCCAGGCGAGCCAAGGGCCGTTGTGCTCCGGCAGGCGCAACCGCGCCGTGAAGCCCGGCAACACCCCCTCGTAGGTCCGGAGCCACGGGTCGTCGCCCGCGGTGGTGCGCGGGTCGATCGACTGGTCGGTGTAGCCGAACAGCGTCGGATCGTAGCCGCCGCGCCGGGCCATCCGGGCGATGGTGTCGTGGCGGTCGTCGAGCGGCGTGCCGTTGCGCACCACCCGGTTGGTCATCTGGTAGAGCCCCGTGTAGAGGCAGGCGCGGGCCGGCGAGCACGGCGCGGCGTTGGCGTAGTGGCGGGAAAACTTCACCCCGCGCGCCGCCAGCGCATCGAGATGCGGCGTCGCCACCGGCAGGGCGCCGAGCGCGCCGAGGCAGTCTCCCCGCCACTGGTCGGCGGTGATGAACAGCACGTTCGGACGCGGCATCGGCGGCTCCCCGGGCCGGCGGCGCCGGCCGGCACCGCCTCGCCGCATCACATGCCGTCCCGGCCGGCTGCGTGCAAGGTGGCGCGCGGCAGGGCCCTGCCGGGCCGCTGTCACACGGTCGTCACCGACGGCCTCTAGCGCATGCCGTGTGTGGCGGTGCCTGGGCGCCAGCACGGTGGTGCCGGGAACAGCCCCTTCGAAGGCCGCACGCCGACGTGATTGCCAGCCGTCGTCGCCTTCCCCTAAAGTGACGATTGCATGACGAAATTGTGACGCTCGGCGTGCGACCCCGCGCCGCCAGCCACCCGGTCGCCGCACCGCATCGAGCATCTGCATGATCGCGACGGACGGGGTCGTCCCGCCCTGTCGCCCAGATCGAGGGAAAACGACACATGAAGGCCGCTTGGAAGACCACCACCGCGCTCACCGCCGTCGTCGGCCTGCTCGCCTCGACGGGCGCCTCGTTCGCGCAGTCGGCCGAGCTGATCGCCGCAGCGAAGGCCGAGGGCATGCTGACGACGATCGCGCTGCCGCACGACTGGTGCGGCTACGGCGAGCTGATCGCCGGCTTCAAGGCGAAGTACGGCCTCGAGGTCAATGAATTGAACCCCGACGCCGGTTCCGCCGACGAGATCGAGGCGGTGAAGGCCAACAAGGGCAACACCGGCCCGCAGGCCCCCGACGTGCTCGACATCGGCCTGTCGTTCGGCCCGCCGGCGAAGGCCGAAGGCCTGCTGCAGCCCTACAAGGTGGCGACCTGGGACACCATTCCCGACAGCGTCAAGGACGCCGAGGGCTACTGGTATGGCGACTATTACGGCGTGCTCTCCTTCGAGGTGAACACCGACATCATCAAGACCGTGCCGCAGGATTGGGCCGACCTCCTGAAGCCGGAGTACGCCAACGCCGTGGCGCTCGCCGGTGACCCGCGCGCGTCCAACCAGGCGATCCAGGGCGTCTATGCCGCCGGCCTGTCGCGCGGCGGCGCCCCCGGCGCCGGGGCCGGCGAGGAAGGCCTGAAGTTCTTCGCCGAGCTCAACAAGGCCGGCAACTTCGTGCCGGTGATCGGCAAGGCCGCCTCGGTGGCGCAGGGCTCGACCCCGATCGTCATCCGCTGGGACTACAACGCGCTCGCCGACCGCGACACCCTTAACGGCAACCCGCCGATCGAGGTCGTCGTGCCGAAGACCGGCGTCGTCGCCGGCGTCTACGTCCAGGCGATCAGCGCCTACGCCCCGCACCCGAACGCCGCCAAGCTGTGGATGGAGTACCTCTACTCCGACGAGGGCCAGCTGAAGTGGCTCGAGGGCTACTGCCATCCGATCCGCTTCAACGACCTCGTGAAGAACGGCAAGGTCCCGCAGGCGCTGCTCGACAAGCTGCCGCCGGCCGCCGCCTACGAGGCCGCCGTGTTCCCGACCCTCGAGGAGCAGGGCGCCTCGAAGGAGGCGATCACCAAGGGCTGGGACAGCGTCGTCGGCGCCAACGTCCAGTGACCGGCGCGCGCTAGCGCCCGAAAGAACACCCGCGTCGCGGCCCGCCGGAAGGCGGCGCCGCGGCGCGGCTCTTGCACGTTCCGGCCGGCCCGGCGCCCCCCCCCCCCGCGGGCACGGACCGGCGACCAGCGGGCCGGCCCTGCGGCACCGCCTGGATCATGGACGAGGATCGATGGTCGACGCCGCACATTCGGCCCCCCTTCCCGCACCGCTGCAGGGCACGACCCCGCCGGCCGTGAAGCCGGCCTTTTCCTGGGCCTGGCTCGGCGTCACGCCGTTCTTCCTGTTCGCGCTGCTGTTCCTGATCCTGCCGACGCTCTACCTCGTCGTCGGCGCCTTCATGGACACGGCGGGCAATTTCACCCTCGACAACATCGTCAACCTGTTCCAGCCGACGATCCTGCGCGCCTACTGGATCTCCATCCAGATCAGTGCCGCCTCGGCGATCCTCGGCGCGGCCCTCGGCTTCTTCCTCGCCTATGCGGTGACGATCGGCGGGCTGCCGCCGTGGATCCGCTCGACCGTGATGACGTTCTCCGGCGTCGCCTCCAACTTCGCCGGCATCCCGCTCGCCTTCGCCTTCATGGCCACCCTCGGGCGCACCGGCCTCGTCACGGCGCTGCTCATCTACCTGTTCGACTTCAACATCTACGGCTCGGGCTTCAACCTGCTCTCCTTCTGGGGGCTGACGCTCACCTACCTCTACTTCCAGATCCCGCTGATGGTGCTGATCCTCGCCCCGGCGCTCGACGGTCTGAAGAAGGAGTGGCGCGAGGCGTCGGAAATCCTCGGCGCCTCGAGCTGGCAGTACTGGCGCTACGTGGCGCTGCCGGTGCTGTGGCCGGCGATCTGCGGCACGACGCTGCTGTTGTTCGCCAACGCCTTCGGCGCCGTCGCCACCGCCTATGCGCTGACCGGCTCGTCGCTCAACATCGTCACCATCCTGTTGTTCGCGCAGATCCGCGGCGACGTGCTGCACGACCAGCACCTCGGCTACGCGCTCGCCCTCGGCATGATCCTCATCACCGGCCTCACCAACGGCACCTACATCTGGCTGCGCGCCCGCAGCGAACGGTGGCTGCGATGAAGCGCTCGACCGTCGGCCCGTGGATCGCTTTCGGCCTCGGCGCGCTCTATTTCCTCATCCCGCTGATCGCCACCTTCGAGTTCTCGCTCCGGATGCGGCGCGGCACCTACTCGTTCGACGCCTACGCGGTGGTGTTCGCCGACCCGCGCTTCCAGGCGAGCTTCAGCTACTCGGTGCTTTTGGCGCTCATCACCATCGTGCTCGGCGTGATGCTCGTCGTGCCGACGGCCTATTTCATCCGCCTCAGGCTGCCGAAGCTCGCGCCGATCGTCGAGTTCATCACGCTCTTGCCGCTCGTCATCCCGGCCATCGTCATCGTCTTCGGCTACCTCAGGCTCTACAATTCGTCGTCCTGGCTGCCGTTCACCGCGAGCGCCCGCGCCACCGACCTGCTGCTCGCCTTCGGTTATGTGACGCTGTCACTGCCCTACATGTACCGGGCAGTCGACACCGGCATGCGGGCGATCGACGTGCGCACCCTGACGGAGGCGGCCGAGAGCCTCGGCGCCTCGTGGGCGACGATCCTGTTCCGCGTCATCTTCCCGAACGTCAAGGTGGCGATCCTGTCCGGCGCCTTCATCACGTTCGCCGTGGTGATGGGCGAGTTCACCTTCGCCAGCCTGCTCGACCGGCCGGCCTTCGGCCCCTACCTGCAGCTCATCGGCGCCAACCGCGCCTACGAGCCGGCGGCACTCGCCATCATCGCCTTCCTCGTCACCTGGGCCTGCATGGGGCTGCTGCAACTCGTCCTCGCCGGCGCCCGCGTCGCCCGCCAGAGATAGGCAACACATGGCGTTCCTCGACATCACCGGCGTCCGCAAGGCCTACGGCCAGCAGACCGTCGTCCATCACGTCGACCTCGACATCGCGCGCGGCGAATTCGTTTCCTTCCTCGGCCCCTCCGGCTGCGGCAAGACGACGACGCTGCGCATCGTCGCCGGTTTCGAGACGCCATCGGCCGGCCGCGTCGTCATCGACGGCCGGGACGTCACACCGCTCCGGCCCAACCAGCGCAACATCGGCATGGTCTTCCAGGCCTATGCGCTGTTTCCGAACATGACGGTGGCCGAGAACGTCGGTTTCGGCCTCAAGGTCGCCGGCCAGCCGGCGGTGGAGATCGCCCGGCGCGTCGAGGAGATGCTGCGCCTCATCAAGCTGCCGCAGCTCGGCGGCCGCTACCCCTACCAGCTCTCCGGTGGCCAGCAGCAGCGCGTCGCGCTCGCCCGCGCGCTCGCCATCAAGCCGAAGATTCTGCTGCTCGACGAGCCGCTCTCGGCGCTCGACGCCAAGATCCGCATTTCGCTGCGCGAGGAGATCCGCGCGGTGCAGCGCCAGCTCGGCATCACCACGATCTACGTGACGCACGACCAGGAAGAAGCCCTGTCGATGTCGGACCGCATCGTCGTGATGAACGAGGGCCGCATCGAGCAGATCGGCACCCCCTTCGAGATCTACAACTTTCCCCGCACCCGCTTCGTCGCCTCCTTCGTCGGCACGCTCAACATTCTGGAGGCGACCGTCGCCCCCGGCGGCGGCCGCCTCGAGGTCGACGGCCAGACGGTGATCGCCCGCGACGGCCTCAACGGCGCGGCCGCCGGCACGGCGGTGACGGTAGCGCTGCGGCCGGAGGCGATCACCCTCACCGGCGGCGGCGAGGGCCGCAACCATCTCGCCGGCACCGTCGAGGAGGTGAGCTTCCTCGGCTCGGTGATCCGCATCCGCGTGCGCTTCAAGGACAACGCCGTCTCGCTCGACACCTTCAACGACCCCGCCATCGCCCCGCCCGAGCGTGGCAAGCCGGTAACCGTCAGCTTCGCCCACGGCGACGTCCACGTGCTCGGGGTGGTGTGAGCGGCCGCCGCGGCGCCAACGACAGAGCCGGGTGACCCGTCCGGCATTGCACACCGCGGCGTTCGCCGCCACGATGGCTTCCGCGGCGACCCGCACCTCCGCTGCCGGTTCCGCAGCAGCGCGGCGACGGCGCCCCTATGCTAGTCATACGGCCCGACCCCACCTCCCGATGGACGTCGCCCCTTGGAGATCTATCTGCCGATCGCGGAAACGCCGGTCAACGTCTTCACCATCTTCGCGATGGGCGCGGCCGTCGGCTTCATCTCCGGGCTGCTCGGCATCGGCGGCGGCTTCCTGTTGACGCCGCTGCTGATCTTCTCGGGCATCCCCTCCGCCGTCGCGGTGGCCACCGTCGCGCCGCAGATCGTCGCCTCCTCCACCTCCGGCGCGCTCAGCTATTTCCGGCGCAAGGCGATCGACTTCAAGCTCGCCGGGGTGCTGTTCGCCACCGGCGCGGTCGGCTCGGCGCTCGGGGCCTACGTCTTCGAACGGCTCGGGCGGACCGGCACGCTCGATCTCGTCATCAGCCTTTGCTACATGATCTTCCTCGGCACGATCGGCGCGATCATGCTGTGGGAAGCCGGCCGCTCGATCCTGCGGACGCGCCGCGGCGAGGCGCCGGCCCTGCGCCGACCCGGCCAGCACAACTGGGTGCACGGCCTCCCGTTCAAGATCCGCTTCCGCCGCTCCCGCCTCTACGTCAGCCTGTTGCCGATCACAGTGCTCGGCGCCGGCATCGGCTTCCTCGGCACGCTGCTCGGCATCGGCGGCGGCTTCATCCTGGTGCCGGCGCTGATCTACCTGTTGCGCGTGCCGACCTCGATCGTCATCGGCACCTCGCTCCTGCAGACGCTCGGCACGATGGCGACCGCGACGGTGCTGCACTCCGTCGGCACCGGCACCGTCGACGTCGTGCTCGCCCTCACCTTGATGGTCGGCGGCGTCATCGGCGCGCAGTTCGGCGCACAGATGGGCCTGAAGCTGCGCGGCGAGGTGCTGCGGGCCTTGATGGGGCTGCTGGTGCTGATCGTCGGCATCCGCTTCGCCGTCGAGCTGGTGGCGACGCCGAGCGACCTGTTCTCGCTGGCGGTGCTCGCATGGTGAGGCGCCTCGCCCTCGCCCTGATCGCCACCCTGGCGCTGCCGCTGCCGGCCGCGGCCGAGACGCTGGTCGCCTCGGTCTCCTCGTCGCGCATCGAGATCTCGTCCGACTTCACCGGCACCACGCTGGTCGTCTTCGGCGTCATCGAGCGCGACGCCCGCACCGTCGCCCGGCCGGGCGGCTACGATGTCGTCGTCGTCGTGCGCGGGCCGAACGAGGAGGTGGTGGCGCGGCGCAAGCAGCGCACCTTCGGCATCTGGGTGAACCGCCAGTCTGAGCGCTTCCCGGAGGCGCCGTCGTTCTATTCGGTCGATTCCACCCGCCCGCTCGACGAGATCACCAGCCCGGAGATCCTTTCCGCCCACGATCTCGGCCTGCGCTACGCCGACTTCGGCCGCGGCCCCGGCAGGGGAAACGAGCCCTTCCGCGACGCGCTGATCCGGATACGGGAGGGCGAGGGCCTGTTTGCCCAGCGCGGCGGCACGGTGACGATGCTGACGCCGACCTTCTTCCAGGTCGGCGTGCCGCTACCCGGCACCGTGCCCGACGGCCGCTTCACCGTCGAGATCAGCCTGTTCGGCGACGGCGCCCTGCTCGCCCACAACATCGCCGACCTCGCCGTCGAGAAGACCGGCTTCGAGGACGCCGTGCACGCCATCGCCGGCGAGCAGCCGCTGCTCTACGGCTTCGTCGTCGTCGCCATGGCGATCTTCGCGGGCTGGCTCGGCGGCGTCGTCTTCCGCCGCGACTGAGGCGTGCTGATGACGGCGGCTCAGCGCCCGCGGGTGGCGGCGAGCGGAATACGGTAGAGCCGGTCCGTGCCGATCAGGTGCGCCACCGTGCGCGCCCGCGACAACACCCGCGCGAACGCATTGTCGAACAGATCGAGGCCGCCGGCGAGCGATCCGAACGCCGGCAGCACCAGCCGGTGGCCGTCGGTGGCGAAACAGCGCCGTCGCACGCCGCGCCCGCGCCCGACCACCGTCAGCGCCGGGTGCAGGTGGCCGCACACCTCGCCGTCGACGAAGGTCGCCGACGGCTCGTGGCGCAGCACAAGTCCGCCGATCTCGACGTCGGCGGCGCGCGCACCGCCGACGTGGTCGCTGATCTCCGGATCGTGGTTGCCGGTGATCCACAGCCACTCCCGCCCACCGACGAGCGCCGAAAGGCGGGCGAGATCGGCCGCCGACAGCCGCGCCGCGCCGCCGCGGTCGTGGAAGGAGTCCCCCAGCGCCACCACCCGGTCCGGCGAAAGCGCCGCCACCACCGCCTCGAGCCGCGTCAGCGTGATCGCCGTGTCGTAAGGGGGCAAAAGCTGGCCGAAGCGGGCGAAGCTCGAGGCCTTCTCGAAGTGCAGGTCGGCGACCACCAGCGTGCGCTGGGCAGCGAGCCAGAGTACGCCGGACGGGTGCAGCTCGACCGTGACGCCACCGACGCGCGCGACGGCGAGGCCGGCCGGCACGCCGGTTGCCCGTTCCGTCTCGCCCATCGCCGCCACGGCCGCCGTCACCCCATCGCCTCCTCGATCAGCTCCTCGGCGCTGTCCGCGAGGATCGTCTCGTCCGCCGCCCCGGAGACCGATTCGCGGCCGATCTCGAGCAGGATCGGCACGGCGAGCGGCGACACGCGCTCGAGCCTCTTGTGCACGATTCGCCCCCGGATGCGCGAGAGCATGTCGGAGAGGCGACCGACGTCCAGCAGCGTCCGCGAGGCATCCTCCCAGGTCGCCCGCATCAGGATGTGGTCGGGTTCGTGGCTGCGCAGCACGTCGTAGACGAGGTCGGTCGACACCGTCACCTGCCGGCCGGACTTCTCCTTGCCCGGATGACGCCGCTCGACGAGGCCGGCGATCAACGCGCACGCCCGGAAGGTGCGCTTCATCAGGTAGCTCTCGGCGAGCCACTCCTCGAGATCGTCGCCCAGCATGTCGGCATCGAACAGCGCGGCGAGCGTCGGCCGGCCGCGCTCAAACGCCCGCCCCATGTCCTCGAGCCCCCACACCGAGATCGCATAGTCGCTGGCGACGAAGCCGACGGGCTTCAGCCCCAGCCGGTCGAGCCGGCGCGTCAACAGCATGCCGAGGGTCTGGTGGGCGAGACGCCCCTCGAACGGGTAGGCGACGAGATAGAAGCGATCACCGCGCCGGAAGGTCTCGACCAGCATCTCGTCGCGCGACGGCAGCACCGATTTCAGCTTCTGCATGGCGAGCCACTCGCCCACCTGCGGCGGTAGCGACGGCCAGCGCGACGGGTCGGCGAGCATCGCCCGGACCTCGGCGGCGAGATAGGTCGAGAGCGGGAACTTGCCACCGGCATAGGCCGGGATCTTCGGCTCGGCGCTCTGCGCCCGCGACACGAACGCCTCGGTCTCGCGCACGCCCTTGAGCTGCAGCACCTCGCCGGCGAACAGGAACGTATCGCCCGGGGCGAGCGTCTCGATGAAGTACTCCTCTACCTCGCCCAGCACCCGTCCGCCGCGTCCGACCGCCCCCTTCTTGCCGATCAGCCGCACCTTCAGGAGTGGCGCCTCGATGATGGTGCCGACGTTCAGCCGGTATTGCTGCGCCACCTGCGGATGCGTCACCCGCCACAGCCCGTCCTGGCCCTTGCGGATCTTGGCATAGCGCTCGTAGGCGCGCAGCGCGTAGCCGCCAGTGGCGACGAAGTCGACGACGCGGTCGAACGTCGCCCGGTCGAGCTCCCGGTAGGGCCACGCCGAGGTGACCTCGGCATAGAGCGCGTCCGCCTCGAAGGCGCGAGCGCAGGCCATGCCGAGGACGTGCTGGGCGAGCACGTCGAGCGCGCCGGCCTTCAAAGGCGGCGTGTCCTGGGCGCCGAGATAGTTGCCGTCGACCGCGGCCCGGCATTCCAGCACCTCGAAGCGGTTCGCCGGCACCAGCACCGCCTTCGAGGGCTCGTCGAGCCGGTGGTTGGCGCGGCCGATGCGCTGGGCGAGCCGGCTCGCCCCCTTCGGCGCACCGACGTGGACGACGAGGTCGACGTCGCCCCAGTCGATGCCGAGGTCGAGGGTGGAGGTGCAGACCACCGCCTTCAGCCGGTTCTCCGCCATCGCCGCCTCGACGCGGCGACGCTGCTCGCGGTCGAGCGAGCCGTGGTGGAGCGCGATCGGCAGCGTGTCATCGTTGATCGTCCACAGCGCGTGGAACACCCGCTCCGCCTGGCTGCGGGTGTTGACGAAGACCAGCGTCGTCTTGTGCGCCTTGATCAGGGCGTAGACGTCGGCGAGCGCGTGCTGGGCGGAATGTCCGGCCCACGGAATGCGCTCTTCGGTGTCGAGGATCGAGATATTCGGCTTCGCCCCGCCCGCCACCGTCACGAGCTCCGCCGGCGTCGCCACCCCGCCGAGCCACTCTCGCAGGCCGTCCGGGTCGGCGACAGTCGCCGACAGGCCGGTGAAGCGCACGCCCGGCGCAAGCCGCCGTAGCCGGGCGAGCCCGAGCGACAGGAGGTCGCCGCGCTTCGAGGTGACGAGGGCGTGCAACTCGTCGAGCACCACCTCGTCGAGGTCGGCGAAGAAGCGGTCGGCGTCGCGCGCCGAGATCAGCAGGGCGAGTTGTTCGGGTGTCGTCAGCAGGATGTCGGGCGGCGCGAGCTTCTGCCGCCGCCGCTTGTGCACGGGCGTGTCGCCGGTGCGCGTCTCCACCGAGATCGGCAGGCCCATCTCCAGCACCGGCGTGCCGAGATTGCGGGCGACGTCGACGGCGAGCGCCTTCAGCGGTGAGATGTAGAGCGTGCGGATGCCGGTGCGCGCCGGGGCGCGGCCTGCGATCCGACCGGCCACCGCCGCCTTCTCGGCCGTCAGCCGCACCAGCGTCGGCAGGAAGCCGGCGAGCGTCTTGCCCGCCCCCGTCGGCGCGATCAGCAGCGCCGAGCGGCCGGCACGGGCATGGTCGAG